>Ga0099797_100269_pt1 | contig 34436 bp, 14 predicted proteins | sample Uncmet_Sort48C_1_FD_89871 | JGI IMG/M metagenome (GOLD analysis project Ga0099797, IMG submission 89871) | Marine eukaryotic communities from CALCOFI LINE 67, Pacific Ocean - C012_Sort48C_1 | ecosystem: Environmental > Aquatic > Marine > Oceanic | place: Pacific Ocean: Monterey Bay | collected... | reverse complement strand
AAGAGCAGAGTCTCCAATTCTGTCTGAAAAGATGATTCATGAACGTAAAAGAAGATGCTGCATGTTAAAGAAGGTGCTTTATGTTTTCATGGAACGCGTCAATGAATGGTAACATAACCAGCGCGCTAATTCAACGATTGGTAACATAACCAGCGCGCCAATGATTGGGAACCGCGATGCGAAAAACTACCAGCGATGTTTTGAAAATCGGAACGTAACATAACTGACGTCACTTTGCTCTTTTGTGCACTGCCAGGCCTTTCAAAAATTATCTGGACAAACCATTGTCAATGCCATCTACGGAATATGAAGACAAATACCTATGTCATGTACGAAAAATGCGTGTTAAACTTTCTGTATGTGACTTAAAATTCCGTCGTGTTAAGTTCTGTCCAGGGCATTGTGTAATAGTTTTCCTTCAAAAGATTCAAGCAAATTTGTCCAATGGCAAAACATTTCAAATCAAAGAGTCGTGACCTGCTTCTCACGCCACAACTTTCAGCCATTGGCTCAACTAAAGACCATAACCGTTTTAAATACCTCACTCATTGCGACACAACCCGCAATGATAGTCTCTCTCCGCACTTTTTGTGTCCACACTTGCCGTGACTGAGACTATAATTCCAAAGCCACTTTCAACACGAAGCAACAAAACGAAGCAACAAAACGAAGCAACAACACTTCGTAAGTAATTTACCGAGCAGACATCAAACCTCCAGCACGATCTTCCCCAGTCTCCAAGTTTCCAACCTGTGATCCAAGTTCTGTTTTTCGTCGTGTTCTTTCGTGTCCCAGTGGCAACAGCTGTTTAGAGCGGAATCCTTTCCGTAATACAACGTCAAAATGGATTTCTTCTTTCTTGTGTTAACTGTTACTGGAGGAGACGTGACAGTCGTCTGAACAGGAGTGACAGTCGTCGGAGCAGAAGTGACAGTCACAGTCGGAGCAGAAGGTGGTTGCGGAACAGCGGCGCCATTGTTGTTTGGCTGAGTGTTGTGTGAAGCGGGTCCGTCATCAATACTCAGCTCACCATCACTTTCTACATCGGTTTCACTGTTTTCTCCGTTATTTATCAAATCTTCTCCATCATTTACAAAAAATTCAGCAAGATCAATAACTTCGGGGCCCTCCGGATCGTCATCGTTTTCCGGATGGTCATCGATGTTTGGAATCGGATTCACATGGTTATTGAGTGGCTGCGCTAGAGGTGGTTGCACTGCGTGTGGCTGCACTGCTTGCACTGTCGCGCCGTTATTCGCCCCCGCTGATGCTGTCGTAGTCCGCACATCGCGATCATCAGAATCATCCCACACAACTTCGCGGCGGAGAATGGCCCACATTCGTCTCATTATGGGTTTCGCTGGTTGTTTCTCTGGTTTTTCTTCTCTGGCGCCCGTGTTTTCTTCTCTTTTCTCAGCAGAGGTGGTAGCACCTAAATTCTTTTTCAAAATCTCACTGAGGTTCTTTAAAGAGACACTCAGTTTTGACTCGGTGCTGGCGGAGTCTGTATTGGCAGAAGAGGAAGAGGCTTCACTGCTGCCAGGCGTTCCAGGCTGGCCTTCTGAAACAGAAACACTCTGCCCAGTACTGACAGAGTCTGCAGATCCATTTACAGATCTACCTACAGACGTTGCACTGATATTACTGACGGACGTATTGCCACTATTGCCATTGGAGCAACAACTTTGATTCCCTTTGGCACACGCTTCAACCTCTTTAGCGTCTTCAATGGGAATATCTAACACGAAGTTCGTATAGTCTTTTTTCTTTTCTTCAAAATTCAGCCGTGTATACGCATCCCCACTTCCCTGCTTAATCATTTTGTCCATTAATTTGATCAGTCCGAGTTTTATGCTATCTCTGATATCTGTGTTGGTATTTTCCCTATCCTTTCCATTGTTATTTTCCCTATCCTTTCCCTTTCCCTCGATTGTATTAGCGTCATTTCCTCCTTTATTAGTTCCACCATCACCCTTTCCACCATCACTTTTGAGATCACTTTTGAGTTCCACTCTCCCTATCTGTTCAGCGAACATTTTCAGAATTTCCAGCCTGGTCCATTTGCGCATGAATGGAAGGACATTCTTTCTGATGATATCCAGGATTTTGGGCGTAGAAGGCTCGTAGTCACTTAGGCTATTTTCCGAATTTTCCGAATTTAGATTAGAATCCTTGTACATACGAAAATCAATCTCGCGGTAGAGACTGTCGTTTGGAGTGATGTTTTGTCCTTGAGTAATCGGGATCATCATATCGGATCTTCTAGGATTCTCACAGTCAGGGCTTTTATACAACCCCGCGTAGAGGAGATTTTGATCCTTTGAATTTCTGTTCAGATTGGAATGAGAACCTTTCTGAATTTTCTGACGAAATGGATTCTCCAACTCCGAAAACGGCATCAACAACAGCCCCGCCACCTGCCGCCAAAATGCCGGTGTATGTGTCAGAAAAACGTCGCAGACGTCGTCTGGAACGGTGTAGAAGGCTGTTTTTCGCTGTCTCTTCGCGCTCCTCTGAGCAAACGGCTTGCACACGCGCACATGCCGGTCGATGAGATCGGCAAAAGCCAAGCCTATTGGAGGCGTAGGGGGGGTTTTCCGTTTCCTTTCTCCTTTGCCTTGTGACAATGCCTGAGCAGACATCATCTTCGCGAGGGAAATAGGAGAAGAATGTTTGGAAATTTTGGGGTGTCTTTTCACAAGGGGTGAATAACTACTACCGGCTGAGTGACTGAGTGAACTCCTTTGGGGAGCTGGGGAAGTCGTTTGCGCAGCATTTCTCACTGCAACTGCATTCGTAAGGATGGACTTTCGGTTTTTACCAGTGGACTCAATTTCTTTCGGACTATCTCTCAGACTGGCTTTTGGACTAGTTTTCAGCTTGCTACTGCTGCTGCTAGCACAGGTCGCATCGAAGGGATTGCGTCCTTCGAAGGGATTGATCGAGTCCAACAAGGCGCTTACTTCAATGGGATTGATTGCGTCAGGCGAATTGCTCGCTTTGACGGGACTGTTTGCTGCAAGCGCGCTACTACTCGCTTCAAAGGGACCACTTGAAGCTTTGGGGCGTTTTCCTGTTGTAGAACTGCTGCGAAAGCCTGTTTCTCTGTATCTTTGCGGCAAAGGACCGGCCGCTCCTCTTTTGCTTCCAGATGTAGGTGACAAAGAGCTTCCAGACTCTAGTCTTCCCAGCACCGTCAGAGACTCTGTGGACATAATCATTTCTGCTGCACTGGAACTGGGTCCTGCTTGACTGGAACTTGTGGAAGTTCCTGCTTCACTGGAACTTGGTCCCAAAGTTCCTGCTGCACTGGAACTTGAGCCCGCTCCAAGAACTGCTTGTTCAGAGGGGCCTCCTGCTTCGGAACTTGGTCCTCCCGCTCCAGACTCAGAGGCTGAATTTCCCAACGCAGCGGGGTCTGTTCCTGGCACTGCACGAACGGAACTTTGTCCCAAGAATAGCACTGCTGTCATCGTCGCCATTTTCCGGCTCAGAGGAGTCAGAGGAGGGGTCATTTTAATTTTTTTCTTGCGCTCTTCGGATTTGCACTCGGTACGAATATAGTCAGAGAGAGACTATATGAAATCAAATGACGTTTAACTCAAAACGTCTAGAAAATTCCAGCCCGCCAGGCTCGGAAATTCTAAAAAAACGTTCTTGAAATGGGTATGCGTGGAAAAATATAGACTTTGCTATAACGATTTCGCCAATAACAATGACTGCGAATTTTTCGGAGCAAATATACGTAAGGAGAATCAGTTTTTCTTGCAGCTTTTTTCGGCAATACAGCTTGCTTCGGCAATGCAGCTTCCTTGAAGAATATCTTGTCTTTCAAATTGAAACTCCTAGCAAAAGGCAATGCAATCAATGGAATCTTGACACTCTTGTCACGAAAAATGGAGTGATCCTCTATGAATAACTATGTGTCAGAGACTGAGATCACCCTTCAAGTCAGTCACTGGGAAGTTGAAATCAAAAGGAGATTGAAAGAAGGTTAGGAAATGCTGATAGGAATCCAAAAGATCAAAATCAGATAGAATGCAGACGCCCCGAAATGATATGGAATTTCATGACCCGTGCAGATGATCAGCTGAATCATCATTATTCAAATTTATGCAGTGCGTCCGATCTCAATGCTGTCACCGTGATACCAATGCCAGAAATCTGGGGTGCCGCTTTTTCCGGAAAATATGCCGTGAAACATTGCAGAAAAGGTTTCGCTCTCACACTGCAGAAAGGTTAACGTATATCCAAAAAAATGCCGTTTAAAAATGCCCTCCTCCAACCAGATTTTAGTTTAAACTCAACCAAAATACGCCGCACAGAACAAAACACTGACTCTTATGAAAGCACTGAGGACAAAATGCCTGGAACACTGAGGACGCGCTTCTTTTTTTTGGAAAACACTGTAATACACTCTAACACACACGAAAAGGATTTTGAAAAGCTGTCAAGACTCAATATAAAGTTCAATGACTGCAAAGTTAACCTCGGCTGATAGTATCATTTGAGATGGCGAAAGACACTGATGCCAATGATCAATTTGACACAATACTGATTGTCAATGACTTTTTGGCATTCACTGACTTAAGTTAGTCTCTCTGAAACACTATTTTAGCTTTTTCACAGGGTGCCGGTCGGTCATTTGCACTGACTGTCCGGTCACCACTTAGGCTGATTCATTTTTTTTGAGCTGATTCTTGTTTTTTGAACTGATTCTTATTCGCTGATCTGATAATTATTAATTTTTTAAGGAAGTTTTAAATTCGAGGCAACGGCTCAAGTTTTTAATTGAACCGTTCAACTTCTTGATACTGGGTCCGGTAAGTTGAAATCGTCATGATCTTGAGAAGGTCCAGGATTCCTTGAGGACGCAGGAGAAAGGCTAAAAACTCAGAGGCTGAGAATACTGCATTTGTCAATATAGCATCGTGACATTATGATTATGCGGGTGGAATGCAATCGTATTGAATACGGGTAGAATACGACTTCTTGTCAATATGTTTAGTGAGTCGTTGACCTCCGAAAGATACAGCCTCTGGGGTCAGACTCATACACTTCTTTTGAGATCCGAAAGATAAAGCGGCCATACACTTCTTGTGAGGTGTCCAAAAGATACCTTTTAACAGTCTTAACTGAATGATAAGCAATCACCTCGAATCCAGGCACTATATGGATTTTTTGTCTCAGTCTGTTCAACTAACAAACGCCTTCCTTCGACAAACTTTCATAGTCATTTTATTTTTCCCTTCGCATAGTAACTCAATACACGTCAAACCTAAAAACACAATTTAAAACACAATTTGAAAAAAACAATTTGAAGAACTTAGAGTCTAAACCTCCCTATCAATGACAAACTGTCTCTTATCTGGTTCTAAACCAACCTTACACCTCCAGCACAAGTCTCCTCCAGCCGTCTTATGATTCTAAACCAACCTCACCACACCAGCACAAGTCTTATCTACTAAACCAACCTCACCACTCCCGCACTTATTCTTTTTCCCATTGTATTCTCTATATCTCCCCCTAAACTCCCTGTAGTCCCCCCTAAATTTCCCATCTTCGTCAAAAATCTGTCGAAGTACGCCTTTGAGTTATTTAAGGCATTATGATTCGCCGGAATGCCATAATCACCTGGGTATGTTGGCCACAAATCGAAGTGACTAAATGTCCCCTTCACAGTGCCAACACCAGAGGCCCAATGCAGAGAAACACGAGCGGGCTCGCGCATTTTTTTCAGTTTTTGGAGGGCAAGTCTTCTGGACTTGGCAGTCATTGCGTCTTTTTCTTCTGAGTCTGATCTTGATCCAGTAGATTTTTCAGACTCATCAATAGGCTTGACGTTATAGCGAGCCATCGTATATTTTTTTTTTCCTTTTTCTCCTACACCGCCTCCTCCTCCCTCTGAAGACTCGGCTTCACCGCCCTCAATATTATTTCCGTCCTCATACGAAGAGGTTCCACCGCCCTCATGCGAAGAAGTTCCGTCCTCACGTGCAGAATCCATCACGCCTGGAACAAACTTCCCCGTCAACTCGTCTTTTCGACCGAACAAACCCGTCACAACAACTCGTCTTACGACTACCCAAGCCCACGAAATTGGGTCGCCTGTGTCTGGGTCTATGACCGCGGGACCTGTTAAATGTGGAAACTTTAAGGAATTCAATGTACTAGAGCCAGCAGATGCCAGAACTGCATTTGTCGTTAACATTTCAAGGCGTTTCTCTTTTTCGTAATTGGAACTATTCCCCGTTTGCCCAGATCGCCAAGACCACACAGTATAGTCGATATCGACAATATGTGTAGGAGATCTAGGGTCGATACTATCCACGATATGTGTAGGAGATGTAGGGTCGATATCTGTCTCGGTGAGTTGCTGTTTCGGTGAATTTTGAATTGCTGTCTTTACAGGAGTAGCTCCAGGAGGACACTTAATAATGGAATTCAAATAATAATTACCGAAAGATCCACCATTGAAGGCAGCAGTATAATCATACCAGGAAAGTTCACTACCGCCTCCTGCATTCAAATCATGAGAACTTGCACTAGAACTTGCAGTCTGAGAACTTGAAGCCTGACGAGACGACATCTCGCAATGAACAAGTATTTTCTCATCTGTCGGATCAGGGTAAAAGCCGTTATATCTCTGAATCGTTTCATTTTGTTTGTCGGAGAACTCGATGGGGTTGGAGAACAAATCTATTACTCCATTTTCAGGATTATCATTTTTATATTGTGCAGGAGTATCTTCGTCCTTGTTTTGTGAAACTTCTGTTTTGTGAAACTTGCCATCTTGCCTAGAACTTCTGTTTTGTGAAACTTGTTGCCCTGGGCCCACTGGATCCAACAACGTAACATACCTCACGAGCTGGGCGTCCTTCGGAGAAAACTCTCCCGCCCCATGTTCGCTTTCCATGTATCGCACCCCATCCCTTCTATAAAATGCACCGATCGCAGCTCTTAAGGAGTGCAGTTTCTTCTTTTTTTCATGATTTTTCTCTTTTAAGGAGTCTCTTTTCTGCTCAGTATCTGTTTCAGAATAAGAAAGTCTTTCAGAATAAGGAAACATGATCCTGTTCTCAGATCTTTCCCCCTGTTCTCTTTCAGAAATTGTCATGATCCTGTTCTCTCCCAGCACAACCAATGCCCCCAATCCCTTCGGATCATTGTACAACATCGGCAAGTCTTTAGTAGTGGACTTATTGTTAGCAAATTTATCACTCTTAGCACTGTTGAGTCTCGCACTCGCAATCTGAGACTTAATAGTACTCGACTGAGACTTAATAATACTCTCTCTCGACATAGTACTCTCAGACATCATCTGAGTAATGCTCTCTTTAGATGTCGACTGCGTTTTCATACTGTAGCTCTCAGATATACTCTCCGTTTTGAAAGAAGATTGGAAAGAAGTTTTAACAATCGGCAGCCACAACGCGATTTCTTGAAGTAGAACTTTGATTGACGTGTCGGCCCAGTAGCGATCCAAGAATTTGGGAACACAGAAGTCATGGATTCGGAATCCAGAAGCAAAATAGCACCCCCGCGGTGACCAGTATAAAGTGAGCTCCGGATCTAGCTTTCTTACTCCTGGATACACTCCAAAAGGCTCGGGGCCCGGATAAGTTACACCAAAGGGCTCCCCAGTAGGATTCCAATTTGTTTTGGCCATTCCGTCGGGGAGGGAAAGAAGGTGAAAAGCGTCTTTCAGGAGGGAGTTGTGAAAGATATGATGTATGATTTCGGGGGGAAATATGTGGAAGGGCGAGGATTGTAGACCTAGAGAAGAGTTTGGATTTAGGAGGAAGGAAGGGACTGTGAGACTTGTTTTTCCGACAGTCGGATTTACTCTTGGCGATTGTTGTTGTAACTGTGTTGTTGTTGATTCCCTTCTTTCCGCAGAGTCAGCCAATGGATTCACAGAGTTTTTATTCTTTGTCATTTCACTGGGAGACAGGACCATTAGGCTGGCAGAGTCTTTACTAGATGATTCTAGTTTCTCTGGGATTTGTTTCGTTCGCAGTTCTATTTTTTCCGAGCTCTTCTTTCTGTCTTGGTTGCTCTTTTTCGTTTGGAAGGTTTTTACTTCCAAACGATTCTTTCTACTCTTCTTCTTCGTGTCTGTTTTTCTCCTCGTATCTGCTTTTCTCCTCGTGTCTTCTTTTCTTCTCGTATCTTCTGCCTTCTTGTCATCGTCCCTACTCCGATTTTCGTCCTCACTCTTCTGTTCACGATTCCTTTCTTCAGTCTTCTTCTCCAGCTTCTCCAGCTTACAGGGCTTACAGGAAGAAGACCGTGGCTCGCCCGACTGACTTCTTCTAAACCTCGAAAACAATTTGAACCCCCAGAGTCCGCTTTTGCAGCCGCTGTATCCGAATCGTTTAGATGATATCGCAGATCTAGATGATATCGCAGATCTAGATGATATCGCAGATGGACCTGGCACCAAAGCAGATTGCGATTTTATCGAAGCTCTCTCAGAGTCAGAGTCATTGAGCGAGGAAAAGAACGACTCTGAAGAACAGAGTGACGGAGAAGAACAGAACGACGGAGAAGAACAGAGCGACGGGGAAGAACAGGGTGACGGAGAAGAACAGGGTGACGGAGACTCAGAGGACGAAGAAAAGAGTGACGGAGAAAGTGACGGAGAAGACGAAGAAGAGCCTGCCGAGGTACTACCTCCATCATCATCATCATTCCCCTGAAAGCTGACTCGTTCTTCCCCGAAATCATTGCAGTTGACCATGACAGTGGTGACAGCCACATTCGCATGATGGAATGTGAAAAAATTCCACAACCATTTTTTTCGTGTCATCGCCATGTTGCGATTTCTCTCGTTGTTTAAATTCTTGGACCGAGAAAGGTAAGTAAGATCCACCTAATCACAACCTCACACTCTGTGACAGAGTTGTCAATCGACGGTCCCTGGATTGTGATACATCATGACTCATTGCAATTGTGTCAATGTGATTTGAAAGGCTAAGCTCACAAATCGAAAGAACTGAGAATGCTGCACAACTGCTGCCAATGATCAAGAGTTCAAAAACGCGGCTACCACACAGAAAGGATTGCGAAAATGCTGCTGCCATGCAGAAAGGATTGCAAAAATACTGCTGCCATGCAGAAAGGATTGAAAAAATGGTCCGTGCGATATCATTCGAACACGATCCAAGAAAAAATACGAAGTCTCATCGTAAAGTTGCAGTATGCACGAACCATTTCACGAAAAAAGATACACTTATCGAATTTCCATCACAGAGTCTTAGCCGAAGACATAGGCGTTGCCTCCTTCCATTGCGAAGCAATGGGCTGACTGGAGCCTAGAACAATTGCTCCGCCGCTTGTTTATCCAGTTTATCCAAAAATAACACTCACGATGATTGTGTGACTCACAACAATATTTACACTTTGACGGTGAGTCAGGGTGTGTATGTCTCACCATCCCATCCTGCTCAACGCTCACACCAACCTCACCATCCCATCCTGTTTTTATCAGACCAACCTCACCATCCCATCCTGCTTTTCTCCAAGAAGTTTGTCGAAATCCACAGAAGGATAGGTCCAGGGACTCGAGGGCATCGTCCATTGCAACGTGCGCGGGTCGAATGTTTTTGAAATATCATTGGAGTTATCCTGTGTGTCGTCAGAATTGTTATCGCTGTTTTCTCCTTTTTTGTTAGAATTCTCATCCTTTTCTGGCATCCAATACGCCCAATGAACTGAGATCCTCTGGAAACTTTGATCAAAACCGTCATCGTAATCTACTTTCTCCCGAAAGTTTTGATTTTGTTGATGAAAAGTATCTTCTGAGAGATCCTGCTTACTGATCTCTCTTTCTTTCACTCTCCGAATCACAATCCAAGCCCATTCCGAAGCTTTTTTCCCATTATGGAGAAAGTGCGACCGTCCAAAGGAATCAGTAAATCCGCCCTTCATGTAGGTCCAGACGCTGTAACTTAATTCAATCACGTGGGTTGGCTCGATGTTTTTTAGCTCGGGAAAATCTTCTAAAACCGATTTTTGGATCGGGCTGTTGCCATACGCACCTTCGTTATGAATTAAAACACTTTCGTCAGCCGGATCAGTATGAAAAAATTCATTATAACTGCGAGATGATACGACTGATCCACTTCTACTCGATGAGACGGCCTGTGTGTCTAAGATTTTCTTCATTTTGTTTTTATCCATGCCTTTAATATCCATGCCTTTACTTTTGTTTTTGTCCATGCCTTTACTGTTGGAGATGGAATTATTCCGATTTAAGTCCATGAGTTTACTCACCCTCTTCTTAAATATCTTGTCAGCATTTTTTTCAAAAACGCCCGCTATATGCTCTTTATCCAAGTACAATCCCGCATCATATGTCCTTCGCGTCATTTCTGTATCACAACAACTTTTCTTCTCTCTAACTTGGATGAGGTCGACTGCGGTTTCTAGGGAGTTGGCCATTGTTTCTAGGGAGGTGGAGAGCTTTTCAAGACTTGGACTCCCGTTTTTACCAACATCACTGAAAGAAGAATTAGAGAGAGAAAAGTCATAACTGCCATCACTCTTGAATTTCCATATTTTTGCCATGAGATCCAGATTGGAAGTATTATCCCGATTGGAAATATCATCACTAGCCGTATTATCGCGACGATTGAGAATATCCCTCCGTACAAGTTTCCACTTCGCTAACAGGAATATATCATCAATAGCACACGGCCAGCGACGAAGAGACATATTTTTTACATCCGTAACGCATTTTGAGATGTCGTTGACTTTTGGGAAAGTTCCCATCTTCTCTACACATTGCATCTTCTCTACATTCATCTTCTCCGCTGTATTTTCCACATTTAATTCACGAACCGCCGACAGCTTCTTCATCTTGTCCACATTTTCATGAAACTTCGGACCAATAAATTCTTGCCATCTGGTCCTCCAGTTTTTGAAGTATTCTGGCGCAAGATCATCAACGATGCCGAGTGTCGGTTGGCCCCTTCGACAGTTAAACCGGCAATCTCTGTGATCGTAGTATGGGTTTCTGCCATAGTTGATTTGATTTTGGAATGAATCGCTCTGGAAAGAAGAGTGGGACATTTCTTTAGAATATGCTTTCACTGAATGTTTATTAGGATACTGTAATAAATGAAAAATAGGCGCGAATGTTGCGAGTTCAAAAGTTTGAAGCGCGATGTCGGGAGGGAGTTTGTCGAGCAGGGATGACTCTGAGGAAGTTGGACGAAGGAGAAGTTTGTTGAGGACGTGGGAATCAGAATTAGGCGCTGTGGAGATAGCATTTGTCAAATCAGAAGAACAGGCAGCCGAAGAACAGGCAGCTTGAGCTGCTTCTCTTGTCGCATTTGGTGACTCTGGCAGAACTGGCATTGCCGCTTTTGAGAGTGATGGAGCCGCTGGCACTGGCTTGAAAAGGGGTTTCTCCACCTTGAAAAGCGGTTTGTCTTGAATACTAGACACATATGGCAGTTTACATCTGGGCGCACAAGATTCACATGGCGCAATTACAGCCGGTTTCTCTTCAATAGAAACTTCGGATGGCGCAATTACAGGCGGCTTCTCTTGAATAGAAACTCCGGACGAACTCACAATAGAAGAACCACCAAATGGCGCATCTTGGCGGGGTTTGAAACCCCGCCAAGATGCGATCCAACTGCCGAAGCTTCGCAATGCTCCTGCTGCTAAAGATGAGTGTTTTCGATTCGCACGCCTGCCGCTCTTTCTTTTTTCCTTAGATTCGGATCTAATTCTTTTTTCGGGACTGCGTCTGATTCTTTTTTCGGGACTACTGGCATCAGCTCTTGGTGCCAACTTAGTCTTTCCGTTGCTCCCTGACAAGATTCTAGACTTCTTCTCCTCGCGAATTGTGGTGGCAACTGCCTCTCTAACGAGGACGACCGTTCCAGAAAAGAATGGCACTGTTCCGCAAAGGAATTGCAAGACTGCCAAAAATCTTCGCATTGCAATCCTGAATGTCATGATCATATGTTACTTATATGCTAGGGAGACGTGATTCGTGAAACGAAATGGAACGATATGAAATGTTACTTGATGAGACCCCTTCAAACAATGAATCGAGTCCCTTCAAGAATCGAAGAATCAAAACCTGTGACGAAATAGTTGGGACGAAATTTCAATGAGAATCAGATCACTATGGAAGATTTTTATTTTTCCCCGCAACTCTGCAAACCGCTGAAAAATAACGAAAGCTTCAGAAACGCCGATCGCATCGCTCCAGGTAAAGAAATCCCGCATGTGATATCGCCGCGTATAAACTACTATTTCGGATTTGCAGACATTCAATCCTGTGAAACGCTAATCCGCATTGATAACGCACCAACATACTCGACAATTTTTATCTGCAAGTTACGAACTCAGAATTACAAAAAGAAAGAGATTGGAGAAACTTGCAAGTTGCAAGTTGCGTTAATATGTATCATGTTTTCTAGAATTATTTTGCATTGTTTCGACTTGTCTTGTCTCAAATTGTCTTGCATGTCTAGACGCACTTATGATATTATACAGCATCTTGGAGCCTTGACCTGTGAAATTGCCAGTAATTGGCTCGACAAAAAATTTACTTAACTATCTTCTCCTCTCCCAAATGATATCACTCTAGAAACTCCGTACTTACTCACACCAGCCTCACCATTCCATCCTGCCTCACTTTCAAAAACAGATAATCAAACTACACCAACCTCACCATTCCATCCTGCCTCACTTTCAAAAAGAGCTCGTCAAAATCGGGATGCTTTACCGGTATATCGCCTTCATTATCTATACCATCCCCTCTTTTTAACCGCCTCTGATGATAATCTGTGTCATCCCCCAATGCCCAATGCAGCGAGACTCGGGCGGGAGGCTGAGACTTCTTTTTCAGCCCAGGATTTTTCTCAAAATATGCGACCTTCGGATTTGTGGGATCATTATTCGAAGAAGGAGTATCATTATGATTGTTATGATTTTTCGACTCATAAGGAACGAAAACGGCTTTCATCGTCACTCGACGCATAAGAATCCAGGCCCAAGAGATCTTTTTGTCATCTTTGTTATCGATCTTTTTGTCATCTTCTTTGTTATCTGTTACTGCTGGCTGAGCAGTTTTTTTTTGTCTGAGGTCAGAAGCCTCCAGCTCAAGAGATTTCGTAGAAAACTGCGAGCCCGCTTTTTTCTCATCGTACATGCCCCACACAGTGTACTCGACCTCTGCTAGGTATTTCGGGGAAGCGGGATCGATTTTGGGATTGATATTCAATTCCCCAATTTTGTTATTGATATCATCATTCCGAAGAATTGCGTCACTTTGTTCAGAAGCATTTTCTTCAGAAGAAGCAGGATTTTCAGCATTTTCATTCAGTGACAGCAGTGGGCTTTCTCCATTCAAAGAGAGGCCATAATCAGCTCTCACCCCATGAATCACAATACTTTCAGAATCTGTTGGATCTTCATAGAATGTATTCAAGCAGCTGATTCCAAGTTGCGTTCTCTGAAGCCGCGGCAGTTCTTCCGTTTTTAAACGCTCTGACTCCTCTGGAAGCAATTCTGGAATCGAGTTTGAATTCAAAACAGTGGCCGTATTGGTCACAGATTTCGTGAAACTAAAAGACAATGCAGGATTGTAGCTTTGGATGAAGGGTACTGCTGTTTGCAAATCTCTTTTCAGCTGTCTTCTGTTGGTTTTCAAATCATTCCTCACACCGCGATGCAACGCCCATTCCCCCAACATCAGTACCAAATTCAATGTTAAGGTGTCCGTAACATACCGGCTAAGAGGCTGCTCCATTTTCTTCGTTACGGTTTTCGAAGTCAATGAGGAGTGTCGAAACTTCCAGGCTTGTGCCTGGATTTTGGCAAAAGAGCTTTTATTTTCAAAAGCGCTTCCTGTTACGACGCTCATAGAAATAGCAGCTTTAATGCCAGCATGTGTATTGTTAGCACCAATGGCATTGTTGTTTTGATTGCAATTTCCGACTGAGCCACGATGTCCTCCTGCACTCTCGGCCATAGGTTCCCATAGCGTTTTATCAGTAAACTTCGGCAACTTCAAAATTTCAAGTATTTGCAAATCTGGAATTTTCAACGGAGCCAATAAATCCTCTCTCAGGGCGAGAGATTTCAACAAGTTTTTCGTTGGATTACCTAGATCATTACCGGAAATATCATGGAAAAAGGTAGACGAAAACGGAATCGCGAGGATGTTCGGAATCGCGAGGATGTTCGGAATCGCGAGAATGTTCGGAATCGCGAGAATGTTCGGAATCGCGAGGATGTTCGGAATCGCGAGGATGTTCGGAATCGCGAGGATGTCAAAAATGGGTTGGAAATATGCGTAGTGCGCGATGTTGTCTGCGATTTCTGGAGATATGCGAGGGTCCGAATTAGTGCCGAAGAGGAAAGATGGGATTGTGGATGAAAAATGTCTTTTCGATCCTGGAATCGTGACTGCAGACTTATGAGTGTCTTTTGGAGTTATAAGTGTGGACTGTGGCTTTTGGTCATCTGAAGTGGTGTCTTCCGACACAGTGAAATTTGCCTTTTTGCAATCGCTGCCTTCTCCTTCTTCCTCAGAATTCCTCATCAGATTGACCGGACGCACCGCCACAGCAACTGCCGTGTAAGAGGAGAGTCCTCCGCAGGTTAATGTAACTCGTCGTAACATTGCTTTCATTACGGTTTTATGACTATGAATAGAATATGATCGCATAAGTAAGACTTCTTCTGAATGTCAGATAATGTCTGTTGTCGGGTTTTGAATTCAAATTTTGAATTTTTGCGCAATTAGTCTTTCGAAAATCAGATGCACAGAATAACGCCGCCGCCAAAACGCAGTCATTGACTACTTATTCGCTCTTCTGAAACCCTACACGCCGACTAAAATCAATTAACACAGGAATCGGAAAAATGCATGCAGAAACCGGAAAAATGCAGAAGACAGAAAACTGAAATGAACACCGCGCTCTGCTGAACTCAAAAACTGAATCAGAATCTATTCCATGTTCTTGAAATCCAAATCATGACTGTGACAAAAATCTCGACTGTGACAAAATTCTCGACTGTGACAAAATTCTCGACTGTGACAAAAATCTCGACTGTGACAAAAATCTCGACTGTGACAAAAATCTCGACTGTGACAAAAATCTCGACTGTGACAAAAATCTCGACTTTGAGTCAATCTCTATGGAGCGCTAATGTATTTGCGCAGTATCTAAGTAAGACGAATCAGAAAGCAATTTCATCGTGACTACGAAACTGAATGACGTAAACTTACTCTAAAACTGTGACTCGCATGATATTGCTCACTGATTGCCATTTCGCTGTGACTGCCATTCCAAAAATCATTGTCAAGGTACGTAACTTTCTTTCGCCAGTGATCAAAAAAAGAGATCAAAAACTGTATCAAAAAAAGAGATCAAGACTCTCGCAATAAAGGGCGACAACACGTCCTTGGCTCCGTCTTAGCTGCACATCACGTCCCTGATTCCGCGGGTACTTCATACAATTCAATCCCCAATTCAATGCCAACTCATCTAATCGAGTCTATCAGCGAAAATGAATAACCATGCATATTCCTGAGGCCAAAAATCACTCTCTCACACTGTGTGATCTTAATGTCTACACGGTGCAATCACTCACACCAATCTCACACTTCCATCCTGATGCTGTGTCAAAAATATCGTGTCAAAATCGCTGGAATGTATGGCATGATAGTTTTGCCAGGTTTCTAAACTGGGGTGTGTGAAGCTTTTCACTGAAAAATCCGCTTCATCCCCAGATGCCCAATGTAACGAAATGCGGGGTTTTTGTTGGGTGAATTCTTTTGGACCAGATCCAGAAGTTCCAGGAGGTAACAACGGGGTAGCTACCAACCCTTCGAATAACAAACGAGAACGTTGCGGGGTGAGTTTATACGTCGGCATGATTTTACGCAGAATCACCCAAGCCCAGGTTGTTGTAGGTCTTTCATGATTCTGATTTAGATTTGAAAAATCTGAATGGGACCTAGTAGTTACACTACTACCAGTTCCACTACTACCAGGCTTCATATTCACCGACCAAACCAGATATTCGATTTCCGCTATATGTGTGGGGGATTTTGGATTGATAGCCTTAATTTCTTCCGTGCGAAGAGGAGTATGTGGGACAAATTTAGGATTACTACCGTTCTTGACATTGTGATTCAGATTATGATTTCCATTGTTCAGACTACTTCCACCATTTCCAGATACTGTTGTTTGTTCAGATTCAAGTCCACCCAAATTATCTCCCCTGTCTATCTCTGCATAATCGGAAAGCATCTCATCCATATCAGAATATCGCAGCTGATGTATTCTAATTTCATCTCCATCAGTTGGATCGGGATAAACTTCCTCACAAGCACGGATTTGGGCGAGACTGAATTGACATAGGGGGGCGGAGTGTGCGGGGTTGCCTTTTTCTTTTAAGTTCGCATTTTTTGAAGAGGAAGACGAAGAACTCTTTGACATTTTTGATTCAGAATCACCAAGAATAGGATCGATAATCGTAACATACTTTGTTTTCCTAAATCTCTCCCCGTCTCGATAGGTTTGCTGTGTAACTTCCCGTACTCCCGTTGAGCCGTTACTTTGAGAGCCGTTATTCTGAATGAAATCTACCGCGGCTTTCAACGAATTTTTACTGTTCCGAAGAATTTCTAGAGATTCCATAAACAACGATCTCAAAGGCGACGTATTCAAATGAGAATCCGAATTCCTCATCAGTTCTAAGGTATCTCCGTAAAGGCGCATTAGTTTTCTTTGTGCTAACATGAAAGCGACAGTGAGGCTGTGAGAATTGCCGACGAGTGTATATTTGTTGATAATCGAATCGGTTCTATCGGGATCTTGAATCCCTCTACCATTATGACCATCATTGGTGAGTTTTTCATTAAGTCTTGCATCTAAACTATCCATTTCATCAATTCTTGCACATTTAGCTTTCACTTCTTTCATCGCCGCCTGCACGAAAATGTCGCCGATTTCCTCAAGTCTTTTCTTCATCGGCACTATGTGACCTAGTCTGGAAGTTGAGAACGGGGACACGCCGGTCACTGAAGAAAATGTAGCGGCGGAAATAAGGGGAAACGACACTTCGTTAAACTTGTTTTGATAATTTCGCCCATAAGAATCTTTCTGATTTGAATGCACTCTGTATGCTCCTTCAAGGAGTTTGAACGCGGAATCGAAGAGTGCTTCCTCATGTGCGATGTTGAGGATTTTTTCCTGGATATCGTGGGGGAGATTGCGGATTCCCATTGAAATAGTTTCAGTATTTGCATTCTCAATGTTTCCATTCTGATTCGAATCTGAATCACGGCAAATTTCTGAATTGTTTGACTCGCTGCCGAACAGGAAAGAAGATAAGGGTCGTGATTTCGCAACTCCACTGTGACTGCAAGGATTGCATTGTGAATCGGATTCAGATGCTGTACAATGAAATGGGATTGCCTCTTCGAACTTCGGACCGACGGGTGATGTCAAAACTTCGCGATTCTGGTCTCGTCTCACTGATACAGAGGATTGCTGTGTTTCAAAGTTTTCTGATAGTGAGCTTACCCTTGGTGGAACTCCAAATGCTAAATTTGAGTTACTGTTGCTGGGGATTTCTCTTCTCGGGATTTCTCTTCTCAGACTCCAAGGGTTTGCTATGTTCACTAAAGAAATCACGCTTGTGAATCCTTGCCACCAATGATATGGTGACAAATGACGCCAGAGCCACAGGATAAAATATCTGATGTTGTTTACAAAAGACGACATACTGTTTACGAACGGCCAATTTGCTTTTCTTGGAAAATTTTCAAATCCGAATTGCCAGAATAGCGCTGACATGACTGTTGGTGGTAATGATGGAACACCATGTACAAAAGTTTCAAAATTTGAGTCTTCCGCTGAGTCAGAATGTGAATCCGCTGAATAAGAAGAAGATGACGCTCGAGAAGAATCTAAATCATTCTGAGAAGATGGCGCCTGTTGTGAGGCATCATGGTGAGAAGAAACGTGAGAGCTTGAAGATGAAACATCATTTTGAGAAGAAAGATCGTCGTGAGAGCTAGAGTCAGAAGAATGAGAACTTGAAGATGCTGCTTGTGAATGACGACGAACATCATACGAGATATCAGAATGAGGCGGACGCTGTAGGGTATGACACTGAGACGGAAAACCTGGACCATTCGCTTCCCATTCGAAACGGGCGTCTAAGATATCGGATTGATACTCGACGCCGTGTTTTGTCCTTAGAACTGGAGGAGAATTCAATCCGCCGTAAGGGCCGTAACGGTTGGTACCAGTAGCGAGGGCTCCTCCTGCTTTCATGGCGACTGCCATGTAAATTCCTAGGTTTCTCATGATGTTGTTGCGACTCAGAGTCTTTTTGAGATTCGACACGGTGACGATCTCCCAAGATTTTTTGATGATACAATGTCAGAGACTGTGATCACTGCGTCAAATTCAAATTCAAAATAATTTGTGATGCCAATACCAGGCTCATTGGCAATGGTCTTTGGATATCAACATGTTACATCGAATTAAAATTGTTCTTCGAAACACCGGAGCAAGGGAAAAACGCACGAAACAACGTCAGCCTGAAAAATACAATGAATGAACAACCGAACGCGGGCTATGACAAATACAATCCGAAAAAACATGCTTCTTTCAGTGGTGAGTTCAGAATTGAGAGGAGGCTGAGCTCAGTTGTGAACTCAATCAACAATCTTTCTTCATGATTCATGTAGTATATAATTTCGATAATTTATATGATGACAATCATAATGTGTGTAACATGACTACTAGATGCGTGGTAACAAATTACAATGTCATGTGTAAAACGGAAATTGTATATGACAGAAGTTGACTACCCAACTTGCAAGTTGTCAAGAACTACCCAACTTGAACGATATCGAGATGACGTATTCTAGAGGAATATACCACAAGAAAGACTCATGTGACATGTCGTGATAACTCAAATTTAAAATGTAATACGATAACAATACATGAAAACGAATTACTTACACGTAACACAAGCGAGTTACTGTCTCATGATTCGATGAGACTCTGACTACCAGTCACCAACTGACTGACAACCTTCTTTAGATATGTATCATGTACGTCAGTCTTTCATTTCTATCAGAAATTCAAAAAGATGCAAAAACATATTCAAACCAGCCTCCTTCTTTCTTTTTCTACATTCAAACCAATCTCACCATCCCATCTTGATTCTTTTTCAGAAACCAAGTATCGAAGTCCGGCGAACGTAACGCTGCCGATAATCCTGTGAAAGAGTACTCATTCATCATATTAGGCGGTATCAAGCCTTTCTCTATAAAATTTGCGCTATCTCCGGATGCCCAATGGATCGACACCCTGGATTTATTGAAATACGGATCGCCTTTTCTTAATCCTATATTTTCGGTCGGTCCTCCTTCGTGTCTGGACATGAGTTCTTGTTGTCTTCTAGAATTCCCTCGAGGGTGTCTAGTGATTGGAGGACGCGAGGTCGAGCGTTGATTGCCAGACTTCGAGCCTCCGAAGAGTCTATTTCTCAAATTGGAAGAAAATTCGCTGTCTCCGTCTGCAGAAAATTTCTCAGCCTTGGAGGAAATGGGAACAACCCTGTGCGTCGGTGTGATTTTCCTGACAATGACCCACGCCCATGCTTTCGGAATACTGTCGGGCGATGTCTCATTCCTATCACGCGTTATAGACGACCAAGCCAAATACTCGACGTCTGCCTTATGTGTGGGGGCTTTCGGATTTATTTGGGGTGCGAATTCCTGGTGCAGATTCTGAGCTTTCAACGCCGATGGGGCTAGCACCTGATGAATCCATAATTTGTCATCTGCTGGCCATAACTTATTGCCTGCTCCAGAAGTGGCACCTGATCTAACGGTCACATCAGAACTTAAATCTGGATAAACACTGTTGAATCGGAGCTGGAAAACGTCGTTTAGCCCGTATTCATCGTTCGCATTGTGCCCATAAAGCTCGTTCATTGCCATGTATGGATCATTTAACACGGCGCCATTGAACAGGGAGGCATTGGTACTATGGTTATCATTCTGATTCAGAACAGCTGCAGTGGAATCCGAATTGTTTCGATACTTATGTGACGACGATGATGTACTCTTTCCACCCATAAAACCCCAAGAACTGTTGCTGAAAGAAGAACTATCGCTGAAAGAAGAATTATTGCTAAAAGTTACATATTTCGATCTGTAATGCATTGCTGGCCTGCTAGGCTCGTTGTTCTGCAGGAAGTCAACCGCTTTTCTCAGAGATTTGATTTTTCTCTCAAACCGTATTTCAGTATCTCTGATTCTTTTTTGACCCAGCACAGCTGCGACGCTCAATGCGCTCAGAGCTAATGCACTCATGGCATTATTGTTCTGTAAATTTTGGAAATGTTCTAGATCATAATCTCGGTAGATTGTCATTTCTAAATTAAATTTCTGATTTAAATTTCCTTCGGGTTTTCTTGGAAACATGATGTCACTGATATCATCCAGCCTACGCTTCGTTGGAACTATGAAGCAATACTCATCTTCTGGGGACAAATGTTGCTGCTGCTGTGTCGCTGCCGCGGAATTCGCCCTTGTATTTGCTACCGCTACATTGTTTTCATCATTATTGTGATTCCTATTCCCGTTGCTATTTAGTGACAAGCTATTTGACCTGTTGCATAATCGATAAGCATGTGTACAAGCTTTCATAGCCGCATTTTTGATAGCAACACTTCTTTCGCACTCGTATGGCGTGGCGAGGAGTTTGAAGGCAGACTCAAACAACGCTTCTTCCTGCAGTATGTCAATGATCTTGTCGGTGACATCGAGTGGCAGTTTGCCAATTGTTGTTTGGTCGGTTTGGTCGGATGCCGATTCGCTACCGAATAGCAGGCTGTTCAGCGTTTTACTTTCTGACAATTCTGGGCCTTTTTGAATTCGTTCTTCTATCGTTCGAGGAACAGGCGCTTCTACTTGCGGCTTCATTACTGGTGCTTGTATGTGTGCTGTCAGTGTTATGTGTGGTTGCGCTGGTTCTGAATCTGCTGTACTGATGTTCGTTGAAGTTGCTGTCCGACGTCTTAGTCTTGGCGTCCAAATCACACTGGTGATTCGTTGCCACCAGAATTCCGCTTGTTGAAACCACCGACGCAAATATCTACCGAAACCGTACTGCCATGCGGAGAGTATCTCTGGCGCTCCTGCAGAAATCATAGATGTTACCGCTGCTGTGTCTTGGCCGTGTTGTGACACTGATTGAGATGCTTCCGTGTCACAGACTGTGAACTCCATTTGCGCAGACTGTGAGAGAGAATGACTCTCACTACTATGATTCTGACGTAGACTTAAAAGACCCAGAGGATACACGGCAACTGCCGGGATACTCATATGGAGACTTCCGAAAAGCAACCTCGTAAAATGTAACATGATTCAGAACTTACTTCGGCCTTTGGCAATGTTGTCAATGTCGGCGTTACTTACCGTGAAGCTCTCGAGTTGGGGACCTGCATCAGTTTCAAAATGGAGTTCAATTCTCAACTTAGTTCACCCTTTGACAAAGATTCGCGATGTAATCACGCAGAGAAAAACGCTTTACTCACTCAATTTTCGCCGAAAAAAATGCGCGTGCCTTCGTAGCTCTGAGCCCCCTTATACATAACACTTTTAAAATTGTCTTTGAAAATTTTTTTGGTATAGTAAATTAATACCTAGAACATGTATTCTTCTAAAAAAGGTTATATGACAATTATTGAACCATATATATTTTTTTTTTTTATTGTTAAAATTATAAAAAATCAAGAAAAAATAAAAAAAAATTGTTAGAATTAATAAAATTTGTAATATAAATATATTTTTAAATACTTAAATAATAATAATGTAATTGAACAACTTAAATATAAAAAAACTGTCAAAACAAATCAAAAACACGAACTGTAAATATATTAAGATAGAACCAAAAATCATGACGCATCTTATTGATAAAAACAAAAGCCAATTTTGCTGCAAACTCGAAAAACAGACCTGAAATCGTGTCTAAGCTGTGAACCCATGCGACTCGGATTGTCGTAGAGTCTCAGAGTCTAGATGAATCACATCGTGTGAAGGTACAGTCATGAGTAATTTTCGAAAGGACACAGTGAGGCGCTCACTGTAACACATGAGCTTGTAGTTTCCAACTTATACGAACTCAACTTGCACGAACTCCACCTATAATGACATTGGTTAGGCTTGAAATACTTGCGAAACATATATGAATGCAAATCACTCTACCGCCTCAAATCATTTTAAAAGTCAGACCGGCGAGAGGCGGTCTTTTACTTTCAGACCAGACAAAGCTTCACTATGTTACAGCTTCACGTTAACATAGCAGCCTCCAAGTTCTTTCCAGTTCCTTCTCGTGAAAGTCACGGTAATAACTTTTAAGTAGCCAGGCCTACCCAGCCTTATCTTGATTCTTGATACTTAATAACTACACCAATCTCACAGCTCCAACTTGCTTATCTTGATCTACACCAACCTCACCACGCCAACATGCAAAGAAGACTCGGAGTTTTTTCCTTCTCCTTCTTTTTTTCCAATATCTTCTTTCCCAATATCATTGGTCTCCGCCAACCCCGCAACCCTTCTCAGTACCCAATCGAAACGCGCTATCGGATCGATGCTTGAATATCTCGAATCGTGCCAAAAAAGTGCTGCTGTCTTTCCAGACATCGGTACGGTGTGTGACAGAGTTATTGGGTTAAAAGTGTAAACAACAGTTTCAAAACCAAATCCAGAAGCCCAATGGAGCGAAACTCTGGCCTTTTGTTGATTTATTGAGTTGGGACTTGAGATTAGATCATGTTCGAATTCGGAATCTTCAGAATCATGGTCTTCTTTACTGTGTGACTCTTTACTGTATGACTCTTTGCTATTGTCTCCTTTGGACGGCGGCCGCTTGCTGTCAGAATTTTCCACATAAGGTTCATCCCTCACGAAAACGACGTTATATGATGATGGTTCTCCATTTTCAAACATTCCATTTTCCAAAAGCATTTCACTCCAATTCGGCGAATAGTAAACAAAAGCCCCCTTCACAACCACTCTCCGTATCACCAACCACGCCCAGTCAATACATCCGTCTTCCTCTCTCCAGTTATTCCAGTCATAATGAATACCCGAACGCCACGCCCACACGGTGTAATCCACGTCGATCAAGTGGGTTGGGTGTTGGAGGTTGAATCGAGGATCTGATCCGAGATATCGAGGATCAAGTTTGAATCTTCGAGGATCGAATCTCGGATCAGAAGAATGTTTTTTCTCAATTGAGTTATCGTTTGAGTTTGAATCCAATTGATTAGCAGGATCATCATTTTCTCCCTTAGCAGTTTCTTTAGCAGGAGTTGGATCTGGGCATTCGACATTTGGAAAATGATCGTCAATGCTGTTACAGTGGATGATAATATTCTCATCCGTTGGATCGATGTAATAGCTGTTGAGTTTGCGCACACGGGCTGACTCGATGGAGGAAAGTTTGTGGATCTTCTGATGGGGATGATTGTGATTCTCATTGTGATGGGAATAATTGCGATGGAATGATTGTCCGGCTCTGTTGTGATGATTTTCATTTTTCTCATTCTGATCGGGATGATTCTGATTACTTCTGCCCAAAAATTCTGGAGAATCCAAAATCGTCACATACTTCCTCAGCCATCTAGCTCTGTTTGGCGCGGGTACATTATCATACGGGTTATTCCTAAACGTCGACTCATAGCTTCCTATCGCATTGTGAGTAATATGAGAATCCGCGGGCCGCTGCAGTTTTTTTATCGTCGATTTCAGAGAAGCTAGACGCTTTTTCTTTGAGTCAAGCTTTTTCTTTTTTGTGTTCTGAGTAGGAGTTTTCTCCTGGATCAGATTCTGCTGATACTGTTCTGCATTTGAAGTCGAATTAGAGGACTCCATTATCCTTTTCTCACCCAAAATCCCCAAAACTTCTAATTTTTTCACTCTACCTAATCTACCAGGATCATTGACAGTCGGCATCCACGAAGTGATTTCTCTCAGTATCGTCGGAACAGAACTATCGACCCAGCACATCTCCTGCGGGCACAAACCGGTCCTATAATGGAATTGACCGATTTGTAAGACGTAGAGAGGCTCCGTTCTTCTCGTCTCGGGGGAACCGTATTTTTTGTACCAATTGGTACCGCCAAAGTTCCGGTTTTGTTTTCCATTTCCACTCCTATAACTACCACAGCAATTCGCAACCGTCTTTGCCAGTCCATCTGGAAGAGATAGAAGCTGGAAAGCGTCTTTGAGGATGCAATCGTTGAAAATATAGTGCACAATCTCAGAAGAAATAAGTGAATTCGATGCGGAATCGGGGTTGAAAATCAGGGAAGGGATGGTTAGAGATTTAGTTGAGGCTGAACTGATGACTCCTGAGTTCTCTGATTGCGATGTAAGTCCAGACATCAAAGGTACTCGCACAGCTGTGGATGATAGCACAGCTGTTGTCGGTTCCGCATTTGCGCACACGTCTTCCTTCACGGACAGTTCTTCAATCTCTCCGCTCTCTGCGCGTAGTTCACCCTTCAAATTCAAGGACACTTCTTCCATCTTGGTGTTCGCAGACACTTCTTCAATCTCCGTACTCTTCTCCATCCCTACTTGCTCCTCTGGGTTTTTCTGTTCTGAACCCCTGCAAGAAGGCTTCTCCTCTAGCTTCTTCTCTTCTGGATCCGAGTCTTCAAGTTCTGTGGACGATTCTGATGCAGCATCGGAAGCTGTTGGGGTGCAAGAGCCTGACACTGCCGCTGGGGCTTTGACCGGCGCAGCATCGGGGAATGCTGTGGGTGGGGTATCTATTGACAAAGATGATGGTACTGGTTCAACTTCTTGCGGTGTTTCAGGTGCTAGAGCATTTCTCTCTGAACTTTCGTTCGCATTCCTCTCTGAAATTTTCTTCGCCCTTCCAGCCCCAGACTTTACCGCGTTCCCTGGAACTGTATTTGTTTTCGAATTCTGTCGAGAAAAACGGTTTTTCTTCGACTTCTTCTCGTCGGAAGTAGTCACATTCATGAATCTGGCGACATTTCTGGATCTCGCCTCTCTCAGCCACGTCGTTACTGAAGAAAGAAAGCTTTTTGTCTTTTCAGAATTCGTTTGCGCTTTCTTTTTCAATTCATGCGCCTTTCTGTCTGACTCTTCTGATGTATAAAGTTTTTTTCGCGCTCGTGTTCTTGCTTGCTGCCGTCTTAAAACTTGCGTCCAGCCATGCTGCGTGACACTGCGTGTGCTTGACATCAACATCGTGTCTCCCACGTCATGACTCCCCTGGTCTCTTGTGCCACAAGTTGTGGCATGAGATTCCAGTAGAAGAGTCTGCAATCCAAACATGATCGGCAATCCAAACATGAGACCATACATACTCCTGGTAATCATAATGGGTCTCCATTTTCCTGCTTGTACAGCAGTGACTACTCTGTGTGATGGCATTGATCCTTGTGCTTGCATTTCTCTTTGGGTTTTTTGTCCTGGCATTGCTCTTCGGGTTTTCTGTGTAACTGGCATTCCTTTTTCTCAGACGTATGCGACGCCGTGTGCTACTTGACAAATAACTTGTATGCTTGACAAGTAACTTGTATGCTTGAAACGTGTGGCATATACTTCACGAATGGACTCAACTCAAATCATGTTACGTAACGTGTACCCATTATCAATGAACTCAAATCATGAATGTCTTGAAACGAAAGAATTCAAATTACTTCAACGATGAAACGAAAGAATGCAAATTACTCTGATGATGAAACGAAAGAATGCAAATTACTCTGTGATGATTGAAACAAGGAGTCAAGAAATCAATGAAGTCTGATAATTATGTCGAAACGCAACCGAAGCGCAGCCCTTAAAGAGATGGATTCTAGATTTTCAGATCGGCAACAATTTCAGTACAGCGGAGAAATTTGTAATCAAGTCGAAAAGACTATCAGTCCTATTGAGCTTGATTCTCGAAGGTCTCATCAATATACTGTTGCCGATCTTGTCTTTCTTTCTTTCTCTCTCTCTTAATGGTTCGATTTCGCGCCCTTACGCCAAGGAATTCATCGCGACTCTAGAAAAGCAAATGAACAATCACGCATGAAATCCGCTTCCCATAATGTCGTCTGCAACTTACATGAATTTCGACTTGCCGAATTTCGAATCGCGAGAACAAACCATATGACAAACCAAGATCCTCACAATAGCGAGACTTTTGTTCAAATGATACTTATGCAGAAGTTCTTAACATGAAAATCTATGCAGAGTATCAAAAACATGAACCCCTATGCTGTGTAATGTCATGAAAATGCGTCCCAAAAACATGAAAACTGAGAATGGCGATTGCCTACTGACAATCATCCAACCCCCATAGTCGTTCAGCTCACTACTGAGACTAGACTATGTGACAGACCAGCAACAACTCACATTCTTCTCTGCGTCTGCCCTCCAAATTTATTTCCTCTTCTGTTTCTGCCCCTTGAAATTGTTTGCGTTCGGATTCTTCCTTCCGTATCCAACGGTGAGCATGTGTGGGTTATGCGACAAAACTTTTCCGGTTCCGGTGACATGTCTAGAGCACCAGTCACCGGTCAATGGGTCAGATTTCTTCGCTTTCTGCTGCTCAGCAAGTTTTTGCTCATACCGGACTTGGCGGACGCGATTACTCATCAATAATTCGTCTTCACGGAGGAGGAGATCGCCTGTGGGGATTTGAATGACAGCAAGTTATTTACAAATCTTTTCTCTCCGCAGAGCCTCAATATTCAAGCAAAAACATCGCAACAAAAAACACAAATTCAATTCAAAAACAAGTATTCCAACGAGAAACTTCCAAAGATAAGTATACCATTCTTCCTTCCGCCCAGTCTTTTCGGAATGGAATACACTGTGCCCCGCAAATTCGGTGCATACCTTCTATTATCGTGCAAAATCATGTTCCCCTCTGCATCAAGAGTGATGGGGCATCTATCCAACGTCGGATTCCCGCATTTTCCGCAAAACATTTTCGTGGTATCGCGATCACTCCACTTGCAGGCCCTGCACACCTTCGCCCACAACTTTACCGACCGAATCCTGAATCCATCACAAGAGAGAGCTTTCAGACCGATTTGGATCACCACGTTTTGGACAGAGTAATCTGTTGAGAGAAGGGCGATTTCGGATTTGTTCTCAACATTTTCAGGCTCTTCATTATCTTCCATTTCATCAGCATGGTCTTCATCGTGCTCCAAAAGAGCAGCGTCTTCTGGAATAGATGCGCTTGTGAAATGGTTGGCGGATTTGGAGATGTTCTTTTCATGCGGATTCATGTCTTCGTCTTTCGAAACAAGGTTGTTGAGACGCGAAATGTTTTCGGATGTGACCCACCCAGCGTCATCATCCGACCAATCCGAATCTTCATCCATGTCAATGATGGTGTTGTCTGCGATACCGAGGATGCGGGATTTGACCGGCCCAGTTGGAGCTTGTTGCTGCTGAGAAGTGGTTGTTGAACAACTGCTACTTCCGCCTGCCGTGTCAGCTGTTTTGTCTTCTAACAGGGTTGGGAGTTTACAACTTTCTTTCAGCAGATTATCTTTCAGCAAATTCTTCTCTGCTTGCTGCTTCTCCATCAATGGCGTGATACAGCTCAATGGATTCGATTCAGAATTCTTTCCAGACGCCGCAATATCAATGACGGTTTTCTTGTGGCCGGTTTGTTTCGCAGGACCTCCAGCAGCCTGCGCAGCGCTGAGCTTCGCCCGTTCAGCCCACGAGAGTTTGGAAAGATCGACTACTGGAGCTGGTGCTGGAGCGGCAGGCGTATCCGGAAGTGGTGCTGCGGAAGCGGTGCCTTCTGGCTTCACTGCCTCAGGCTTCAGAGATTCTGTTTTTTCTGCAACTGGAGAATCTGTTTCTTTGGCCGGTTTGTTTTTCTCATCTTTCGTGGCGACATTCTCCTCTTCTGAGCTTGCGCCTGCATAGTCCGGTCTCACCGGTTCGTCCTTTTTCTCTACCTTCTCGACCCCAACCGTTTGCTCCCAGAAATCTTGCGCCGATTCTGAAGATGCGCTTTTGGCGAGCGGCTTCGAAGCATTCCAGCTCTTCCATCCTTTTTTTGCTGATCCAGCAGATTTTTTCGTTGTTTTCACGACAGAAAATCCATCATCTTCATCAGCCTGAGCCTGAGCAATGTCTTTCTTCGCCTCAGGGCTTTCATCAGCACCACCATTTCCTTCACCACACTCCTCAGACTCATTTCTAGTCTTATTCTTGTAATAATAGGTGCTCCTATCTTCCTGTGGCGCCCAATTGAAGGCTCTACTGCGCCCAATCAAACCCGCAGAATTCTTGTTCAAGAAATTTTCACTGGTTTTCTCAAACAAAGCCGGCGTCTTCCTGAGTTCTGGCAGACAGCCTTCCTCCCTATAGATCTTCACAGCCAAGGCGATCAAACCCATATCATTCGTGGATAGAAACCCGAGATCACCTGTTTTCTTCGCGAAATCTTTCACGGCGAGGAAATCCTCTTTGGATGGCTGACGTACTTTGAGTTCGAAAGGGAGTGTCTGCAAATGTGCGCGAGCCTGTTTGTCTTTGATTTCGGACAAAACTTCTTCGGTGGTGTAGAAATCGTCGCCGAAGTTTTCGACTCTTTGCAACTTGATAGCGGCACCGGCATCGACGATACAGATACGACGCTTTGGAGGCGCTGCTGGAGTGGTAGACGTTTTTTCCTTATTGGTGACTGCTGGAGATGTGGTTGGGCTTTGTGTCACTGTTGCTGGAGTGGTGTTTTCCTGCTTCTCTTCGACAGAAACTACTGTTTGCTCCACAACTGCAGTGCTGGTCTCCTCTGCAGCATTTGCTGCTGCGAGATTTTCTTCGGACATGGTATTGGAGATTCTATCAGTGTGATGCAATCGATGTATGTCAAAACAATTGAACCTGTTTGGAAAGCAGAGCAATGGGCAAGCATCATAATTTGGAAAAGCGTTTGGTTTTGGAATATTATTCTGAATGATGAATCGCTTTTCAAATCCGCAAGGCGCATTCTATCGACATCGTGCTTCCAATTCAGTGAAACGATAAGCAGCTCGCAATTACAAACTGATATGAAAGATTTTTTTTTTTTTTTTAAGGGTCTCTTCGATATGAAAGAATCAAACGCAATTTTCAAATATCCATCGCTAAAGTGTATCCACAAAATCGCAAACTTCGCATCTGAATGTCATTCACAATGAATTCGCAAAACTTCGCAAAAAGCAAATCATGTGAACGCTTCTCGCAAAAAAGGCACGCTTTCAGAATGAAATTTCAAAACGAAATAAGTAGTAAACAATGTTCCTCACCTTTCCACAATCGTAGAACTCGAACAATTGAGACTCTCAGCCATCAACCCTACCCATTTCATTTCAGTATCGTGCAACTGCACATTTTAGCAGAAAACGGTGAGAATGCTACTGCACACTTCACCTTCAAGGATGATGATCATGAGCGTGCAGAGGCACACTACTATGCAAAATTTCAACAGCCTGGACAACATGATTTTGGAATGAAAACAGTTTGCGGAATGCTTGTGGCATCGAGGCTCCTTCGTAACCACATTGCCGTCTCCTTCTCTGCCTGTCCACATCCCACATGACTATTCCGCCTTCCATTGTCCACTCCTCACGCAATGAATGCTGTCCAGTATACCATTTGCCCATTCCGATTATTCATCTCTTCGTCTCATCCGTCAGCCCAAATCCCATGCCTTTTGCTACAAGCCCTGCCTTCTGATGTTGTTTTCTCAATTTCCTGATCTCATCGGCTTCGAGTAACTGATTATAACAACTCGTGCAGATCACCTTCTTCGTCGTTCTCGTGTTCAGAGGCTTCTGATATGCTCCTCCTTCCTCTTCTTTAGATTCTCCACCTGCAGAAGATGAACTTGCTCCCCCCGCAGCGGTTGACAGTTCTTCTGGGATTCTCCAATGCACCTTGCATTGGGCTTGTTTCACTTTGCCGCATCGGAAACAGACGTAGGCGGCGAGATAATTGAGTTCCTGCAGTTCCATTTCGGATTTCTGACCATATTCATCATAGTCGTAGTTTGGAACTGGATCGAATCGCTTGAGGAGTTTCACAGCTTTATTCCTTTGAGATGAGGTTTTGGCACACTTCAGGAGCTCTATGAGCTCCTTTTTTGTGAGATTCTTGGACGCCATTTTTTCGGATGTGAGACAAGTCTCTGGAACAGAAAACGAGGCACAATGCAAATACCGATAGAGAGACAGCTTTCAAACAGCTTTCAAAAAAAATCACCGCTTTGACTCTCTGTGGATGGGAATCGGGGAAATGAGATTGTGTGATGTGATGATTGGACTTTACTCATGATGGAAGAATGATATGCAAATGATGCCGCAGTATGATCAGATGAAAACTGTGCTCCTCAGACCTCGTGTCCTCTATCTCACATATTTCGAAAAGTAAATCCATCGCAATCGCTCAAAAGATCTTCGCTCAAATGTTACTCCTATTTCGCTCCAACTCTGAATTTGCAATTGAGTTTCGCTCCCAAAAAAATGCGTGATGAAGCATCTCTCTCCTCTCAGACTCATCTGAACCAAAGTTAAAGCCGCCCGCTGATATGGTTAAACCAAATGTTAGAAGAAAAAAAGACGCAAAATAATAGTCGCAATGCTACGTATGACACTCGCACAAAAAATCCGAATCCAATTCAAAAGTCAAACAAAACGAACAAGCTATCTTTTGTGATTTTGAACTTCGTATGAGACGAACTTCCTCATGAGACTTACTTCCTCAAATTTCTATGATGTTCTGAACCGTGTTCTGAACATTCTCACGCAAGACTTTTCCTTCCCGCAATCATATGTGATCACTGAAAACAATTGAATAAGACAGAAAGCCATGTCGTGTGGAATCATAATCATATTGTGACAGAAAGCACTGATACCCACTATGGTTTCCCGTCCAAAAAAAAAAACGCCAGAATTGGGCGAGATGCAATATCGATGCCCATCGAGATGCGACATTGATATCCGTCGAGTTACGACTTTCATACTCATCGAGTTCCATTGCTTACATACTTGTGACTACCGAATCTTGTAAAAATGGCAATCCAAATCTTCTATGTGTGCCACTCAGCTGCCCACCTGAAGTATAACTGACACGCGCCACTCAGTATTCACGGAACCAGCATCATACTCCCATCCTGCCATTCCTGTATGATTAGATCCACCTCTTCCCGCTTGGTCAAATAATTTCCATATTCGTGATATTGCTTCCCAAGATTTTCCAACGAGGAAAGAGAAACATACTCCCCCAAGGGCGGTGGAATAATCGTGGTAATACTCCGCGTTCTCTCATTGATTCCATTTACCTGATTCATTCCATTTACTATCCCACCAGTGGCAATGATATTTTCTGAAATCAGATTCACATACCCCGTCGGGTTGACGTAAGTATTCGTGATCGTATTACCCTCAAATGCCCAATGAAGGGAGATTTTTACTTGGGGATCAGATTCTCCGTTCGCATGTGGGTTGAATAATCTACGTAAAATGATCCAGGATTGCAGTCTTCTATTGGTATTCGCGGTCGTGCTCCACCCGTGGAAGACACAATAGTCGATGGTAACGGTTTTGAAATGCCTGGCCCTTTTTTGTGTAATAGGATTCGTTCTATCAGGATTTGAGTCTGATGATGAATGTTTTAGTTTTGTGTTTGATTCTGTAACTTCTGTTCTCGCAGCAGCAGCCGAGGATTGCTCCAATATTTTGCTCAATAATTCCAGACGATTTTTATCGTGAAACGCGGGAATTTCCGGGAGGATTCCTTGTTCTTCCTCCTCGTCTCTCCATCTAGAGGATTCATGTTGGATCCATGACCGATAAATTTTTGTGCTTTTTTCTCTCATATCGACATTGCGAAACACAATATCCTCGATCCTCTCTATCTCTCTATCTCCAAGATCATTAGCCTTGACATCGAGTGTCTGAATAATTAATCGAGAATCAGTGGGGTCAACGTAGACAGATTTCAGTTTCAAACACTCGTATAAACCAGCATCATCTTTCTCGCAAGGTTGGTTCTTTCTGTACCTGAGAACCCAGTCTTTCGTTTTATGATTGGTTCTGTAATGGACGAGTTGAACCAGTTTTCTTTTGTCACGGTCTATGACGGATTGGACGATCCGATGCGAGCCCTCTGGATGCCAGATGTTGCTGTAGGGTCTCGATAGTAGGGCGCTCGATGTTTTTCTGTGCTGATGATTATTTGTTACTCCATTGCCATCTTTTGCACATTGTTGAGAATCATAATGTTGAGAAGAAGACACCATACGACGCTCAATTGGTAGACTATTAACAATTCGTTTTTTGATCTTTTCTCCACGGTTACGTGGATGTCGACCTGGATTATCAGCGGAAACAGTGGACTTTATGACCGCGAATGCTTCTCGAAGTGTCGCTGGTATTTCTTTTCCAGCAGTGTGCGCTTTGTTATTTACGAGGAGCATTACCAGGTCTAACAATGTGATGTCTGATTCTTCTTCGTCCTTTTCTGCATACTCTGGCCCAGCATAATGTGCATAATAATCATCAAAAAGAGCAGGGCTCTGTCCAATGATCGCCTCCTTTCCTTCCTCATCCAACGTCATGAAATTCTCACTCTTGATTATCCGCAGAAGCTCGTCCAAAGAGTACTCCATATTTTCTTTGGAGCCTAGTTTTTTGAAAGCAATCTGAAAAAAGTCGCCTCGTTTTTTTTGGTTGATTATCACGTCTCCTATATCAGAAGGTATTTGCGCCCAATGATTTTTTCCGAAGTAAAGGTCGAACATCGTGTAGTGCTTTTTATGTTGTTGTGCAGGCTCCAGCCATGCGACAGCTGCTTGTTCGGGAGCCAACAGTTGCAGCACAGTGGCGTCGTTCTGTCTGAATCCAGTGGCAGGAATTTCAGTGAGTTTACTAAGCCGATGAGCGTCGTTTGCAAGACTCTGACTGTGACTCAGTTTGTTCCCTCGTAAACCTCCAATGCAATTATCAAACCCAAAGAAATTCTTACTGGTTCTAGTGTGAGGAGCGGTTCTACCGTGAGGAGTGGTTTTAACTGAAACTGTGCCTATTAATATTCCTGCTGTTGTAACTACGAGTCGTATCTTCGATCCGTGTCTTTCCACATGGCCATGACCTGGCCTTCTTGACATTGTGTTTTTGAAACCACCAGCGACGGGGCTGATCTCGTAGAGAAAAACACTATCATTATGCGCCATGGTTATTGAATTTCTATGCCTGTAACGGTATGCTTATGATATGCAAAAAACAACTCACATGTGATCCTCGTTTGCAAGATCGCCTTTGTGGATCTTGAGATTACAACTTCCTGTCGATGATAGGATTTGAGCTTTGGACATACTTTGTCGCTTACATGCGAGAGTCAGATGCTATGAACAACACGAGATTCGGAAATTATAACGCAGAAAGAATAGGCAGAAACAGAAAGCAAATATGCAGAAAGAAAATGCAGAACGAAAAGCTATCGCAACAAAACGAAAAAACATCGCAACTATTCGAAGTCGGAAGAATGGAACGTCTTCCGGCGAGACTTTCAAACGAAATTATTGCTGAAGAATTTCGGAATGGCAAAAAAAGGCTCCTCGGGTCGAACAACTGATCGTCATCTAACACCAGGACTTGATCGCGTTTTCTTGTGATTCTTGAGTCAACTTCTCAAATTCATCATGTCATACTCCTCGAATTCATCATGTCGTACTCTCAGAGTTCATCTGCTACAAAATAAAACTTCAAAGTTTATCTACAGTAAGTTTATCCACAATCGTCTTTTCATTTTGCCTGCTCACTTTTTCATGGTTGCTTCCTCAAGTTTTCATGGTACTTACACAGTATCTACTTACACACGATCTAGTAACATGAGAAGTTTCATGGTAGATACCAGATGTCAAAAAATCGATTCTGAGTGCATGTATGTCTTGTATGTCTCACAAAATGTCTTGTATACTCACAAAATGTTGGATGGATGAATGTTCGATGGATGTCGTATCTGACGAGACTCTCCTTACTTGTTCCTGGATTGATTTCTCCTTCTCATGCCTTGAATAACTTCTCACATAATTTCCAACGTGATTTTTTTTCATTTTCTTTTTTTTCACTCTCTGCTAACACGTCACCATCCGTCTTCTCATGCTGTCTTCTCTACCACGTGCCGACTCCACGTCCCGAATAACTCTTAACAATAGGTCTCCGAATGACTTTCAAACCGCCCCTTGAATACCTATCAAGCCGTCTCACCAAAAGGATTAACCCCAACAGTTTGCTGAACTTTACCAGTTTTTTGAACTCCACCAGCCTGTTTAACCCCGCTAACAGTTTGCTGAACCCCACTAGCCTGTTGAGCCGAGGAA
>Ga0099797_100156_pt2 | contig 34566 bp, 20 predicted proteins | sample Uncmet_Sort48C_1_FD_89871 | JGI IMG/M metagenome (GOLD analysis project Ga0099797, IMG submission 89871) | Marine eukaryotic communities from CALCOFI LINE 67, Pacific Ocean - C012_Sort48C_1 | ecosystem: Environmental > Aquatic > Marine > Oceanic | place: Pacific Ocean: Monterey Bay | collected... | reverse complement strand
GGATCCGGATCGGATTCAGGATCAGAATCAGATAAATTTGATCAGATTTGAGTTTCTAGATGTCGTGCATTTGATGAATTTCAATCAGTTGCAAGAATATCAGCCTCAGGAGGTGTTTTTAGAGTCAGATTCATGATCCAGAACTATCAGATTCAGATTTGTTTTCCAGTCATCGGATCCATGAGATACCAGATTCAAATTGAAACTCAGGAACGTTACATGAATTTAAATTAATTGGGCAGCGTTATAATTTGGGCAGATCACAGATGTATGATCTACAGTCATGATCCTCTAGACTTTTTATTCGGTTTTGCAATCCCCAGTCATGATTTTCCTTTTCATCGGCTTCGTTAGAGTATAATATTCCAACAGTATTTTGTCTGTAGTTATTGGTCACGATCCTTCTTTTTTTTTTGTCAGACAGCAAGATTGTATTCGGGCAGCAGAAAAAGTCATGTAACAAGGTTCATCTGCAAGGTTTTCCAAATGTTTCCCAAAATTCAAACTCTCTCACGATTATTTTCCAAAAAATCCAGCCTCCAGACTCGAAATTCAAACCGTGTAACTACGCCGTTACCGTTCCGGTTTGTTTAAAAGCTTTGAAAGCCACAATTTAAACTGCGAGTGATATAGATAATCTTGATTCTTAAATCTAAGATATTAAGCGCCAGACTTGTCTCTGAGTGCATTGTCAGACTGGATACTCCAATCTCTTAAGAGCTGAAGCTCTTCGAATCAGATCCAGGAATTTGGATCGGAACCAGGTTGCCAGAATTTCTCGGAAGCTTAGCTATTGAACTTTAGTGCGCCTGATATAATAATACAATATTAAAAATCTTGAGTCTGAGAGATTCGTGATTTCAGGTTCAATTCTCAACTTGAAACGTCGAAAATTTCGAATTTCAAAGAAATTCTTGAAACAAAAAATAATACTCAAATCACGGAAGTTGATTACGGAGAAGGTCAACCGGATATCATTGCGAATCGAGAGCCCAAATCGAAAATCTGAATAATAATTAACCATCGCACGTGAAAGGGCCGAGAAAGCTAGCGCAAGTCGGATCCACGAAAATCAATTTCGCAAGTGCATTGCTATTTCTGGTCCTAATCATTAGCAACCCCAACAGCGGCGCCTAATAATGTTGCGTTCTACCAATTTAAACTTCGCCACAGGTTTTGGCCTTATTTCGATCAATGGCACGACCGCACTCCTGTCCGTGCCGTCGCCAACAAGTGATACCAATAATAATACGTCTGAGGATCAGTCCCCCACTTTACTCGAAAAGATCAACGACCTCTATGACAATAACAGCAACCAAGTCAAATTCGAGTCTATGTACACATGGTATTCGAAGGAAGAAGAATACACAGACAAGAACGGCGCCAGGATAAACACTTGTTCTCATCAAAAAAACGGGCAAGGATACTCGTGCAAAGAGGTCAACACTTCAAATAATAATATCTTGGATACAAGCCGAATCGAGAACGAGATCGATCTTTTGAAAACAATGGACCATCCCAATGTGCAGAAATTCCAAGAGGCTTTCAGAAAGAAAGCGGAAGGGAGTGGTAGCAGGCAACGCATGGCAGGCACTCACCTCGTTTCTGACTGGTTGCCGCCCAACATGAAACAACTGGAGATGGATCCCCGCCCAACACATATAATGCCAAAGGTGCCCGACTACGCAAAAGCGTCCATCGCTTTCCAAATCCTTTCTGCCATTTCTTATCTTCATGGGAGAAAAGTCATGCATTGCGATTTGACGCGGGAGAAAATTGTATTGGCTGCAATAAAAACAAAGGATCTTCTGGTGTACACCCCGACAGTCGTCGGCTTTGGGTCTGCACAGCAGTTGCAAACTCCACATGAGACAGAAGTTCCTGAGGATACGGCTCGGAGTCCATGTTCCCAAAAATCTGACATGCTCGCGTTTGGTATCATCGTATTCGAAATGTTGACGCCAGGACTGGTTCATCACATCCAAGTTCGACTCAAGCGGTCGCCATGTGAGGATCAAGCAGCAAAATCTCTGCGAGACTATCTGGACACTGTTCCAAGCGGGAGAATGTCTGGTCTAGGCAGAACATTTCTCGAGCGTCTATTCCAACGCGCAGAGGACCGTCCGACTGCTGAGCAAGCACTGGAAGACGCCTGGTTCAAAGACTTGAGCGGTTCAGATGAGGCACGCCAAAAAAATGAAAACACTAGATCGCGCGAACTCGTGTCTGCAAGCATTGACTTCATGAACAGGTTGAATCTGGCGCCAGAGGATTTGAAGCTGGCGCAGCTGACGCCGTTTCTGATGGCGAGAGAAGGCAACATTCAGGATATTGACCACAATGACAGGATTGTTGTGACTGCATTCCAAAACATCGACAAAAACAAAGACGGAACCTTGAGCCGAGGCGAATTTGATAAATTTCTTCCACCTACTGCAAAAGATACGGGCTTCGGTAGTTTCGATTTCGACAACAACAACAAGATTGGATGGACTGAATTTGTGGCGACGGCTAATGCTCCCTGGTTTTGGCAGTCGGATGATGATGATGATGATGATGATGATGATGATTCTGACAAATGGCACAGGCACATACGTGCTGAGATGAAATCCCCGCGACTGCGCGCAATACTGTCGCAATGGTTGCAGCTCTCAGACAACTATTCAGCGCAAATAGATGACGGCTTGGACTTTGTGAAGATTATGAAATTTGCCAAAGGCTTTGAACAGGAGCTATTCTTCACGCCAGTTGTAAATAACCAGGAGAAGTCGTGGACGGAAAAGACTACCGAAGGCAGCGATGCACGTGAACACAATGAAGAGAACAGCCACTATATTGAACTCAAGCCCGTTAAGACCGCTGCGCCATCTCCATTAGATTTTGCGACGAAGGTTGACAGGATTGATGATATTTATCGTATTGGACGTCGGTTGGGCAAGGGCGCATCGGGAGAAGTCTTTAAGTGCACCCATATACAGTCTGGGCAAGTCAGGGCGTGTAAAAAGCTCCGGTCCTCATTAAAGACAGAAGAACTTGAAAGCGAAATTGATGTTATGAAGAAATTGGGTTTAATAAAAGAACTTGAAAGCGAAATTGATGTTATGAAGAAAATGGACCACCCAAACATCGCGAAGCTGATAGAGGTTATCAAAACCGCGGACGACCATTATTACCTCATTTCCGAGATCTGCTCAGGCACAGACTTGCAGAATGCATTCATGGGAGATGACGCCGGCAACAATAAAACAACATTCACAGAGGACGAGATCAAGTCGTTGTTGTCTGAGATACTTTCTGCCGTGTCCTATATGCATACCATGCATGGTGCGATCCATCGTGATTTGAAGCTTGGCAATGTTATGATACTGGAATTCAAAGACTCAACAGCAAATAACAGCGTGAGCAAGACGCGGTACAGTGCGAAGGTGATTGATTTCGGTGCGAGTCTGCAGATCGATGTAAAATACATATCAACCCCAATGTTGGACAGAGGGCCCCTCCGCGGCTCGCGATTCTACCTCAGCCCTGAACTATACAGGGACAGGAAATACTGTGCAAAGTGTGACGTTTGGTCTGTCGGAGTAATGGCCATGCATATGTTGGGGGTGACGGTCAGTAAAGACAAAACAAAGCATACTGATTTCATGTGTAGGGATCTGAATGACGAATCCGTGAAGAAGCAAGGGAAGAACAGCCACGTCGATTTTGAAGAGGATCCGGTCGTACTCGATGGCACCAAAGCGCTTGACTTTCTGGAATGCGAAGGTGTCTCTCCCGAAGCACGCAACTTCGTTTCTGAACTCCTCAAAGTTCCAGAAGATAGTCGTCCCACCGCCGCAACAGCATTGCGCCTTCCCTGGTTGGATTTGAAAGACACCGAATCCAAGAGTGATGATGATCCAAAATCCAGCGGCATTGAGGATGGGGCCACTCTTAACATGGAAAAAATGAAACAACAACTATTCAGAAGAGTGAAAGGAAACGAGTGGGGCGTTCACAAGAGCCAGATTGGGACGCCAACATCTGAACACGAAACGCCATTGTCCTGGATCGTAAAGGTCATGCTTTTCCTGGCGGCCCACGAGATGGCAGACGAAGCCCTGGGCTATGAGGTCAGAGCGGTTTTCCAGCATCTGGACACGGATCGCGACGGGCTGTTGATCCCAGAAGAATTCGACAAGTTTGGTGCTCCAGAAGCTGACTCGGAATTCTTCGGATTCGTCGATTTGGATGGTGACAACAAAATCGGATGGACTGAATTCACGACAGCGTTCGCGGTGATGGAAAGGATTAGAGAAATGCCCAGCAGCGAAAAAGATGCTCTCATCGAGTCCCTTCTTTCTTTTCTGAAGCAACAATCACGCTCGCCAGATCTCAATGAGAATCGGACTGCGATAATTAACGTGAAAAAATTGAAAGATAAGTTCTGCCTTCGAAATGGGCGATGTTTCGAAAGTTTCAATAATTACAAAGGAGCACGGCCTGAAGAATCGCCGCGCGAGCCCAAACGTCCATTGGTTGTTGTCGATACGCAGGCCACGAGAGAACAGTTCGAGACCGAGTTGATAATATCTCATCCAAAGAGTACACTCTTCAGGGCCGAGACCTTCAGCAATCCCAAATCAGAAGATCGAAGCTCATTGTCGTTCCTCTTCAATGGGCAAGATTCTACTTGGTCCTTATTGGAAGCGTCAGCAGGAAAAAGTCGTAACATCACTCGTACGCGGTTGATTCCAGGAGAACCGACAAGCCCCGAGCTGCAGCTGCTGCTGGGCATACCGCTCAGAATTCAACTCGATGCCAAAGATCTGGTGGAAAAGCTGAGCAAACTCGTTAAGGAAGACAAGGAAGAGAAAATGGGAGAGCGCCAACCATGTAAAGACAATGAAGTTGGAGTGTGGAAAAGAAGGGAAGAACACCTGTATTGTATTGAGCTCTTCAGTGCTGAAGACTTCAGGCAAATGATTGAGCAGCAAATGACTGAGCGGCAAAAAAGTCGAAAGCTCCATCAACAGACTGAACGTCTTTTGCCCAGTGTGTCTGTTCATGCTCGTGTTTTCAGCAACAATTCAGATTCAGAAAACAAGTCAGGAAAACCGCTTTCGTTTTTCTTCGATGGTCCAAAGTCTCAGTGGTGGTTATACAGAGGACCACCAAAAGAAGGCGGCGCCGGTGATAGTGTCACGCGATTGCAGCAAGATTCAAGCCTGGAACTGAGCGACACATGCAAAATCGATGTCGGGTATTTCGCCCAAACGTTAAACGCGCTCTATGCGGGTGGACAGCCATTTGACTCTGAGAAGTCGCCGCGAGAGAGGAACCTACTTCACAAGCACGTAAAATGCAAGGACAGGGAAGTGGGACTTTGGAGAAGAAGCCAGGAGAGACCTCTCCTGGTGGACGGACTCTTGTATTGTATTCCTTGCCTGTCGGACGAAATGGATCCGCACCGCAACAGTGTCACTGAAAATGTACATGGGCCACGTAACGGCACCAGCAATTTGGAGAAATTTCTCTTCAATGTGAAAGATGCAAATACTTCTGAAGATCAAATCTCATTGGCATTCCTGTACAGTGAGCGAGAATCGTCATGGTCTTTGTTGGAAGGGCCAGCAGACAAAAATCGCAACATCACTGTTACGCGATTGATTCCAGGAAAACTCGAAGAGGCAAGCCAAAAGCTGCAGTTGCCGTTGGGCATCCCGCTCGGAATTGGATTCGATGCCAAAGATCTGGTGACAAAGCTGAACGGAATCGTTAAAGAGGACGAGGAAAACACCATGAAAGAGCCATGTAAAGACAATGAAGTTGGAGTGTGGAAAAGAAGTGAAGAACACCTGTATTGTATTGAGCTCTTCAGTGCTGCAGATTTCAAGAAAATGATTGAGGAGCAAAAAAGTCAAGAGTTCCATCAACAGACTGAACCTCTTTGGCCCAGTGCGTCTGTGCGTGCTACGGTTTTCAGCAACAACGCAGATTCAGCAAACAACTCGGGAGAACCGCTTTCGTTTCTCTTTCATGTTCCAGAATCTCAGTGGTGGGTATACAAAGGAGCAATAGAAGAAGGCGGCGCCGGTGATAGTGTCACACGATTGAAGAAACGCTCAAACCTGAAACTGAGCGAAACATGTACGGTTGCTGTCGACTCGAATTATTTCCGGTTTACGCTGCGATTTCTCCAGAGAGAAGGATTGGGTCTGGATCAATTGCTGTGGGACAGAAAGCTTTATTACTATCTGGACTCAGAGTGCCAAGAAAACGAAATGGGACTCCAGAGAGAAGGCCGCTGGGGTCTCTTCTGTATTCCGTGTCGGCCTGACGTTGCTGTACCCGTGCGAAGCGCCAGCAAAATTTCGGACATTCAGTCTAAACTCGTCTTCGATGTCAAAGATGGAAATAATTCCAAAAAAGAAAGCTCGCTGGCATTCCGGTTAGGCTTTAATTGGCCAAACAAAAGACCTTCTTGGTTTTTATCGACAACGCCAGTAGCCCAAGGGCAAGAGAGTGCTGGCACCCGATTGCCATTGGATCAAGCAGATCAAGAAACCCTAAAGCAGCAGTTGGGCATACCCCTTGGAATTGGATTCGATGCCGAATATCTGGCGACTGAGCTGAGCGCAATCGTTGAGGAGGACAAGCAAAAGACACGGCAAAAGCGCCGATCATGTAAAGACAATGAAGTTGGAGTTTCGAGAAAAGGTGAAGAACACCTGTATTGTATTGAGCTCTTCAGTGCTGCAGACTTCAAGCAAATGATTGGGCAACAAATGACTGGGAAGCAACAGGATGATCCTCTTTTGCCCAGTGTGTCTGTTCATGCTCGGGTTTTCAGTGACAAGTCAGATTCAGGAAAAGAGTCAAATCTGCTCTCGTTTCTCTTTCATGGTCCAGAATCTCAGTGGTGGTTATACAAAGAAGCAACAAAAACAAACGCCGCCGATGACAGTGTGACTGTCACACGATTGCAGCGAGAATCAAGCCTGGAACTGAGCGCAACATGTACAATCGATGTCGATGATTTCGCCCAAACGTTACAGTCGCTCTATGTGTATCATGATGGACAGAGTCAGACCTTGAAGAAGTCGCCGCTAAAGACGAAACTATTTCACAAGCACTTAAGATGCGGAAGTGAGGAAGTGGGACTTTGGAGAATAAGCCAGAAGATTCTGTATTGTATTCCTTGCCAGAAGATTCCAGGCATGTCCGAAGAGAAACACACGCCACGACGCAATCTACTTGGTCGTATGCTCCCAGGCGCTTTTCTCGACAAGCGGCGTGACGATACGGTGGAAACCAGTGTTGCTATTCCTATTCAAAAAGAAACGCTTTCTGGGGGAATCCATCAAAGAAAGGATGACTCCGAATCTGGATCATCTTGGGAAGGAGGTAATGGCTCTGATCAGTCTTCGTATCAGGACGATAGACATCCGAATGTGGAAATGAACAAACATCAACATACTGTGCCTGAATCTGAATTTGGTGTAACTCCGACGGATTCGGAAACCTTGTCCCAGGATGCCAAATCCACGAACACGCAATATCCGAACATGGAACTCAGTGTTGAATTAATTACGATAAAAGGGAAGAGGGTGAACACTCCAATTGATTCCAACCGCCCAAATCCCCTCGACCCTCTCAAGGAGGCCGCCATTGAACTCCTGGAGCATTGTGAGCCTGATCAGATTGATTTGCTATTTGAAAACCATAATCAAGTTAAGTTGCAATCTGACGAAGAAGTTATGCTTGCATTTCAACAACTTCAAGCGACAGAGATTGTCATTGCAGCGAAAGTCACCGCGGTATGTATTGCAGCACCCAACTTGCTCAAAGAAGTCAATGACATCTATGATCATAAAAACAGTGAGCCTAACAATACCGAAGACAAAAGGTTCACGCAAATTTATAGCACGAAGTGGCCCCAGGTTTTAGGACCAGGTGAAACTCCTATCGAAAGAGAAGGCGACTTCTGTTGGCACCAGAAAAGCAACCAGCACTATTCATGGAAAACGTTCACACTTAAACAGCACTCTGAATCTGATCAGAAAAGGATCACAATCGAAGATGAGATCGACATTCTGAAGAAGATGGATCATCCTAATATTCTGAAATTCCAAGAAGCTTTTAGAAACCCCAAGGATTCTGGTACAACATATCTCGTCTCTGAAGATATACAGTCAACAACAACATTGGCAGAATTCACCAAGGTTCACGGTTTAAAACTAAGCGAAAAACAAGTGCAGAGCATTGCTTTCCAAATTCTTTCGGCGATGTATTACCTTCATGGAAAAGGCATCACGCTTGGCAATCTGGACGCAGCGAGTATTATGATTACAGAAGTCAATGATTTCGACAGGAAAAACCTGAACCACATCCCGAAAGTCACGGACTTCGGGTTTGCGCAGAGTTTCAATCGTCATAATAAATCAGAGACACCACCACGACAAGGCGTTGACCCGCATACGAGGCCCGAAGCGACGGACTCATATGCTTCCTCCGAAAAGTCCGACTTAAATTTGTTTGGTAAACTCGTTTTTAAATTGCTGGCGCCTGATATGGGGAATCCTGATGAATCTGATCTAAAAAATGGTCAGTTGCCGGATGGGACGATAATATCTCTCGGTGCAAGAGAATTCCTCGAAAAGCTATTCGGACTCGAAGACGATAGTCTCAGTTACAGTACTGCTGCTGGAGCATTGAAAGACGACTGGTTCAAAGAATCGGAAGCCTCAAAAGAAAGACGCCTGGAACGGGCAAGAACACATGTGTCCGCAAGCATTGCATCCAGGAACAGTCTCCAGGCCAGCATGATGGAGATGCCTTCTGCAGCAAAGAGCTTGGATCTGGCGCAGTTGGCGCTGTTTCTGATGGCGAGAGAAAGCAATATATCGGATATTGATGACGCCGTGGGGACTGTGGCAGCTTTCCATACCATCGACGAAAACAAAGACGGAAGCTTGAGCAGAGATGAGTTTGGTCAGGTTTTCCCGGATCTCGATCCTGAATCAAATTTGGACGAGAAATTCAACGCTTTCGACCTCGACGAGAACGGTTCTATCGGATGGACTGAATTTGTGGCAACGTCTAATGCCGAGGCCTTCGCGAAAGAGCAGTGGGGAAAGACAGAAAAAAACAATGATATGGGAGCGTGGCGTAAGCACATCCAGAAGGAGATGACTCAGATTCTGAAATCCGAGACTCTTCGCAAATCACTGCCGCCAAGGTTTCAGCTCCTGGCTGAAGCAGACGAAGATTCTGCAGTGACGGCTTCTGTTGAGGCCGCTGTTGAGGCCGCTGTGAGTTTCCTAAACGAGTATGCCAAAAGTCTCTCAAAGCCAGACGGCCAGTCTTGATGGTCCCTCGATGTGGTCTTGACAGTGCTGGCTTTTGAGTCGGAGTAGAGGGCCTCAGGAATGGATGATCGCCGCGGCACTGGAGTCGAGTCTATTTTGATTCAACCAGGATGATGATTTTGCACAGTGTATGTGGCATCTATTCATGGGGGTCATTTGGCGCGGTCAGGAGAAGAGTGGGCTAGATGTTTATGGGTATTTGTCTGGCAGAAGAATGGGGGCAGTTTCGCGGTTGAAATGCCACCAAGATTCGGCTTGACAGGACCATCGATTTATGATATTCTCGTTGTCCGGCATCGCTGCATCGATATCATGCCACAACTCGGGAGTTTCGGCAGGCCTCCTCGTCGGACAATATGATAATGATATCTCTCTGAATCAGATAGGCCATCTGTCTACTGCATTCCAAAGATAATTCTCCGAATCAGATAGGCCATCGGTCTACTGCATTCCCAAAATAACTCTTCGAATCAGACAGATCATGTATCTGCTGCATTCCCAAAATAACTCTTCGAATCAGACAGATCGTGCATCTGCTGCATTCCCAAAATAACTCTTCGAATCAGACAGATCGTGCATCTGCTGCATTCCCAAAATAACTCTTCGAATCAGACAGATCGTGTATCTGTTGCATTCCCAAAATAATCCTCCGAATCAGACAGATCGTGTATCTGTTGCATTCCCAAAATAACTCTTCGAATCAGACAGATCGTGTATCTGCTGCATTCCAAAAATAACCCTCCGAAGCAGACAGATCGTGTCTCTTCTGCATTCCAAAAATAATTCTCCGGATCAGACTGCCGTCGGTCTTCTGCATTCCAACAATAACTCTCCGAATTCGGAATCAGACAGATCATGTATCTGCTGCATTCCAAAAATAACTCTTCGAATCAGATAGGCCATCGGTCTATTGCATTCCAAAAATAATTCTCAGAATCAGACAGATCACGTATCTGCTGCTTTCCAAAAATAACTCTTCGAATCAGACAGATCGCGCATCTGTTGTATTCCAAAAATAACTCTCCGAATCAGATAGACCATCGGTCTACTGCATTCCAAAAATAATTCTCCGAATCAGACAGGCCATCGGTCTAATGCATTCCAAAAATATCACTCCGGATCAGACAGATCGTGTATCTTCTGCATTCCCAAAATAATCCTCCGAATCAGACAGATCGTGTATCTGCTGCATTCCAAAAATAACTCTCCGAATCAGACAGATCGTGTATCTGTTGCATTCCCAAAATAATCCTCCGAATCAGAAAGATCGTGTATCTTCTGTATTCCAAAAATAACTCTCCGAATCAGAAAGATCGTGTATCTTCTGCATTCCAAAAATAACTCTCCGAATCAGAAAGATCGCGTATCTTCTGCATTCCCAAAATAATCCTCCGAATCAGAAAGATCGTGCATCTTCTGTATTCCAAAAATAACTCTCCGAATCAGAAAGATCGAGTATCTTCTGCATTCCAAAAATAACTCTCCGAATCAGAGACGCCGTGTGTCTGCTGTATTACTCTTCCCAAAATAACCCTCCGAATCAGACAGATCGTGTATCTTCTGTATTCCAAAAATAACTCTTCGAATCAGACAGGCCGTCGGTCTTCTGTATTCCAACAATAACTCTCCGAAGTCGGAATCAGACAGATCATGCATCTTCTGCATTCCAAAAATAATTCTCCGAATCAGACAGGCCATCGGTCTTCTGTATTCCAACAATTACACTCCTCCGAATCAGACAGAGTCAGATCGTGTATCTGTCGCATTCCAAAAATAACCCCCCGAATCAGACAGATCATGTATCTGCTGTATTCCAAAAAGTAACTCTCTGCATTATTGTCAGACAGGTTATGCGATCGCACATCTGCTGCATTCCAAAAATACCTCTCAGAATAAGCGCGAGCCAGATCATGTATCTGTTATATTCAGAATTCGATTCGACGACTATACGGACAAACTGAATCGATGATCACAGTCAAAAACGGATTCGAAAACTGTACTCAGAAACTGACTCGATGATTACAATCGCGAATCCTCTCAATAACTGCAATCACAAATCGTCTCGATAACTGCGATCACAAATCCTTTCACTAACTGCGATCACAAAACGTCTTGATGATTGCAACCACAAAGCGAGTCGATGACTACAAACACCAACTGATTACGTGACTGCAACCAAAAATGAAAAATCGACTCAAATTATGATTGCAAGCACAAACTGACTCGATAACTGTAAGCACAAATCAAATGGTTGCAAAGCGAGTCGATGACTACAAACACCAACTGAATCGGTGACTGCAACCAAAAATCGACTCAAATTATGACTACAAGCACAAACTGACTCGAAAACTGTAAGCACAAATCAAATCGATGACTACAATCGCAAATCCGAATCGTCTCGATAACTGCAATCACAAATCGACTCGATAACTGCAATCACAAATCGTCTCGATAACTGCAATCACAAATCGACTCGATAATTGCAAGTGCTTATCGATTTGCTGACTACAATCACAAATCGGCTCGATAACTGCATGCCGAAAGCGTCTTGATTGAGTCTACAATTGCTAATCGACTCAATCGTCGCAGAGAGCGCGGGTAAGGTCGTCGAGTCAGGAGGTAGACAGGCCATGGCCTCATCACAATGGGAGTGACAGTCATCTTTCCTTCCAGTACAGGGCTCAGTCTTGCAGAGTAACAGTTCTGCAGTCAGAAACTATTTGAGTCCCCTTCTACAGGGATTGAGCAGAAGCTGGAGATTATCTGAGTCCGTTTCCACAGGGGTATGACAAAATATTTTACCGTTGCGGCGTACGGTAAATTGTAATTTTATGAGGTGACAAAATGAAAACAACGTGTGCCCGCTTCTACAGGGACCACGAGATCAAATCGAAATTATCCAGCTTGAGCCTTTTGCCGTTTCTACAAAGGCTCCTAAGATTATGATAGAATATGTCCTATGTGATATTGTGCCCGCTTCCACAGGGGTTCACAGGTTCGGAACTAAGTCTAAGCTATAGCTTATCGTTTGTGAGCCCGCTTCCACAGGGGTTCATGTGACAGCATCCATGTAACTGTCATTGGCAGAAATTACGAAATGATAATCCTGTTTCTATAAAGTAGAAAGGTCTGCAAGCAATGATATCTGTCATTGCGTAGATTTCGAATGTCTCCAGATGGAAAGTTACAGTATGAGTCGTCTCGTTGATAGCGAGGAGTCGCGAAAATTGAGTCAGTGATTGTCATGCCAATCACAGATCGTCTCGATGATCACCATTGGTAATTATTACCAGGTAATACCAGGACAAACTGAGACGATAGCAGTCTGCAGTCGCGAGCATTCGATTGCAGTAACAGACTCGATGATTCTGATTGTAATAAGAGTTTAAATCTATTCGATGACTACAAACCCAGACTGAAGCACAAACTGACTCGATGATGGTCATGAGTTTACTATCAGAGATGATAGCATCTCGACAAGTCTGACCGTCATTACAATCATAGATTGACTGAAACAATCAGAGATCGACTCAATGACTGCACGCACGAAAAGACTCGACGACTGTACCAACAGTGCACACGGACTCGATGACTGCAGGCGCTGACACCAACTGACTCGGTGACCGCAACCAAAAATCGACTCACATTATGACTACAAGCACCATATGACTCGATAACTGCAAGCGCACACCGACTCGATACCTGCATGCACAAAGCGTCTTGATTGCGGCTAAGATCGCCAATCGACTCGATGAGTCTGATCGTAGAGATCGCGGGTAATGTCGTCGAGTCAGGAGGTAGACAGGCACTGGCCTCATCACATTGGGAGTGACAGTCATCTTTCCTTCCAGTACAAAGGACCAGATCAGTCTTGCAGAGTTCGGCAGTCTGAGTCAGAAACTATTTGATTCCCCTTCTACATGGATCGAGCAGAAGCCTGCGATTTTCCGGGCCCGCTCCCACAGGGGCACGCCATGACAAAGAATGAAGATATTGCCGTTGCGGCGCACAGTAATTTAAAGTAGCTTACACTTTATAAAGTGACCAAAAATGGAAACAACGTGTGCCCGCTTCTACAGGGGCCACGAGAATCTCAAATCGAAACTATCTATAATCTAGTTTGAGCCTTTCGTCGTTTCTACAGAGGCTCGGAGGAGGTCCTAAGACTATCACGCATTGTGTGATATTGCGCCCGCTTCCACAGGGGCTCACAGCATGACTCTAAGTCTACGTCATTGTGTAGTTACTACACAGTAATGTTATGTATGCTATTGACAGAAGTAATGTGGTGTAAACCTGTTTCTATAAGGGCCTGAAGAACTAGAGTAATGACTATATATCTACGTAATTTTCGAATGTCTCCAGATGAGAAGTATGAATATCAGCGATTATTGTCTCGGTGATAGCGAGGAATCAGACAAATTGAGTCAATGCTTGTCATTCCAATCCCAGATTGGTCTCGAAGCGTCGTGATTGCACGGACAAACGGATTCGAGTCGATGACTGCAGGCAGACAGTGATTCAGATTGACTCTGTGACTCTGAGCAACCAAAAACTAAGCGGCTCAATGATAACAGTCACGAACTGACTCGATTATGAGCACTACAATCTGATCACGAATCGTCTCAATGACCGTTGTGCAATCACAAATGGACTCGATGATACCAAGGCAAGCAAAGACTGACTCGATGTATAGTTGGCAAGCACAATCTGACTCGATGATTACAGTCACAAACTCACTCGACAATGAGCCAATCTGAATCACAAAGCGACTCGATGAATGCAAACACAATTCAAGTCGATGACTACAATCACAAATCAACTCGATGAACACTATCACGAATCGGGCAAACGGACGCGAGTCGATGATTGCAGCCACAGACAGTGACTGACTCGGTGATTGTAACCAGAAATCAACTCGATGGCTGCAGGCACAAACTGCACCGATGGACACAATCATGAATCGTCTCGATGATTGCCACCACAAATGGACTCGATGATTACAATCGCAGATCGTCTCGATCATTGCAAACACAAATCAACTCGATGACTGCAATCACAAATCGAGCCGATCACTGCAATCACAAATCAACTCGATCATTGCAAAAACAAACTGACTCGATGAGCACAATTGCAAACTGACTCGATGAGCACAATTGCAAAACGCCGCAACTCGACGACTGCAAACACAAATCGCGTCGAGAACAAATCCTCATCGTCTAAGCTAGACTCTCAATCTGGAGACTCGGAATTGGTCCATTAAAAAAAAAATCAAAAAAAAAAAATCTGTAACTAACTGAGTTCAGTTATAAACTGATTATGTGAGAGGTAGTCCGAGGCTTCTAGCCTCTTTTCGAGTCTGAAGCTCTTAGCTTCTTTTAGTCTACTCGCATGTGATGTCACAACTTACAAGCGGTAAGTAAAATTTAAATTAGATCTTATCTGGCAGTGGCCAACTTGGTAAAATGTCTGCCAGTATATAGGGCCAGGCAGGTCACGTGAGTCACGTGTAGATACAGTCACTATTCGGCCTCTATATTTATATACTACCTTGTCAGGAAGTTATGTATTGTCTTGACATGGGACAATGGGGAACAGGAGTCGACTATACAGAATGAAACAGGAGTCGACTATGCAGAACGAAACAGGAGTAGATTGTACCGAGCGAAAACATTCTGGCGGCATCATTAGATACCCTAGCTAAGCATTCACTTGCTTCGTCGAAGTCAGATCTTATGGCGTGAAGTCTGAACAGTCTTTGTTATAAACACAAACAAGCAAAAGCTTCAAATTCGCCATGTGAAGGTCTGTATGATTCCAAGCAGCTGCATTGACAAAACTGAGACTCAAGACGCCGAGTTGTACGCAGTCGCCGGCGGTCTGAGCTGCGCATTGACTATACTCATTTACAGTATATTGGCAAACATCAAGTGCGCCAATGCAACAAATATCCAGAGTGCCGCGTGCGCCGATGCAGCGAAAAGGAATCATAAATCTCGACTTATCAGGGTCAGTATATGCCGATGAATCTGATGCCAGACATGACCAGGGGGACAGTCATCATTGTGAGTGTTGTTTCGTTGACAGAATAATTTCCAGCATCTTTGAAGTTTCGAATTTTTGCTGTGTTCATTTTCAATTTCAAGAGTCTCATTGCCACGAGTTTGGTATGTCAAGAATCTCATTGCCACGAGTTTTGTCTCGTCCATTATTCAATCCAGAGTCTGTATGGACTGTCTGTACGACCTATATTTGATCGATTCTTGATTCATTTGCCCACGCGACGACTTCCATAATTGTGTCTCTTTCGGTTCATTTTTTCGCAGTCTTCATTTGCGTCAGGAGTGGGGTGCGTATTCGTTTGCATATGGTTTTCTATAACGCAGGGGCATCTGTGATATAAGCAGACGCCAGCACGCAGAGGCCATATTGTCGCGGCCAATTATTTCATCTAATTTTCGTTCGGTGCCCTTTTGTTGGTGTTGGTCAATGATGTATTATGTGTTGCCAGAGTTTCGAGAACAGTGTGTGTGTTCGATTGTTAAAGTTTAGGCGTTGTGCAGATCCTGGAGATGTCTTGGCGTTTTTTTTCATGTTTTTCTTTTCCCTTGTTTAGATGATCCGACTGGTAAGTCGCAGGTTTTGCTGTAGCCATTATCTCGGTTCGAGTCTTGGTGTGTGTCTTTTTGATGACGTGTTGCGGATTTTTTCTGAGATGAATCAGCTATGTGAATAGTGTAAAGCAACAAAAGGCATTGATGTCTGCGGATATGAATGGAAAACCGAATCGCAGTCGACAGTTGTAGTTGTCGGCTGTCTCCATCTTAGGTGGGGAAATACGAAAAGCGTTTTGGATTTATTTTTTTTTCAATCGGGGACAGGCATCGTGAGACTCATGTGTCTGCGAATTGCTGAAAACCGAAGAAGCATCGCAATCAACGGCGGCAGTTGTCGATTGTCTTCATCTTAGGCGGGGATTTTTTTTTTTTTGAATCGGGGACAGGTATCGTGAGACTCATGTGTCTGCGAATTGCTGAAAACCGAAGAAACCATCGCAGGCAACGGCTGCAGTTGTCGACGGTCTTCATCTTAGGTGGGGAAATGCGGTAAGCGTTTGGGATTTTTTGAAGGCAGCTCCGGTGGTGATGGTGTTGCAGGAGTCCAGGCGGTCAATTTTTTTGATTCGTATCATATTTCTTCGCATTGTGTGGCGTGCATTCTATCTCTTTTTTTTGAAAACTTGATTGGTATCTGTGAGACAACAGACATCTTGTTGGAACCGATGGCATTCGGTTCTGGCGGTGGTGGTGTTGCAGGAATCCAGGCGGTCCGTTTTTCTTGATTCATTTTATTTCTTTTTTTGGAAATGTGATTGGTATCTGCGATATATCAGACATCATGTCGGAACCGATGGCGTTCGGTTCTGGTGGTGTTGGTGTTGCAGGAATATGCCACGCGGCGCCTTTTTCTTATTTTGGTAAATTTTTCTTCATTTGGCGGCAGGTATGTGAAGTATCCCCCTTTCAAGTGGGGAAATTCGAAAAGCGTTTTGGATTTTTTTTTTGAAGCTAACTCCATTGCTGATCAGATGGCGATGCAGGAGTACAAGCGGCCGCTTTTTTTTTTTCCTTTTTTATTCTTCGTATTATCGGGCGTCTATTTTATTGCTTTTTTTTGAAAACGTGATTGGTGCCTGTGATATATCAGACATCATGATCATGTCGGAATCGATGGCATTCGATTCTGGTGGCGTTGGTGTTGCAGGAATATGTCGCGCGGCCCTTTTTTCTTATTTTGGTAAATTTTTCTTCATTTGGCGGCAGGTATGTGAAGTATCCCCCTTTCAAGTGGGGAAATTCGAAAAGCGTTTTGGATTTTTTTTTTGAAGGTAACTCCATTGCTGATCAGATGGCGATGCAGGAGTATAGGCGGCCATTTTTTTTTTTCCTTTTTTATTCTTCGTATTATCTGGCGTTTATTTTATTTCTTTTTTTTGAAAACGTGATTGGTATCTGTGATATATCAGACATCATGTCGGAACCGATGACGTTCGATTCTGGTGGTGTTGGTGTTGCAGGAATATGCCACGCGGCGCTTTTTTCTTATTTTGGTAGTTTTTTCTTCATGAATCATTTGGCGGCAGGTATGTGAAGTATCCCCCTTTCAAGTGGGGAAATTCGAAAAGCGTTTTGGATTTTTTTTTTTGGAGGTAACTCCATTGCTGATCAGATGGCGATGCAGGAGTACAGGCGGCCATTTTTTTTTTCCTTCTTTATTCTTCGTATTATCGGGCGTTTATTTTATTGCTTTTTTTGAAAACGTGATTGGTGCCTGTGATATATCGGGCATCATGTCGGAATCGATGGCATTCGGTTCTGATGGTGTTGGTGTTGCAGGAGTTTGTCACGCCGCGTTTTTTTCTTATTTTGGTAATTTTTTCTTCATTTGGCGGCAGGTATGTGAAGTATCCCATTTTTAAGTGGGGAAATTCGAAAAGCGTTTTGGATTTTTTTTTTTTGAAGGTAACTCCATTGCTGATGGTTTTGCAGGAGTCCAGGCGGGGATTTTTTTTTTTTTTCCTTAGGTTTTCATATTATTATTTCTTCGTATTATGTGGCGTTTATTTTATTTCTTTTTTTTGAGGACGTGATTGGTATCTGTGATATATCGGACATCATGTCGGAACCGATTGCATTCGGTTCTGGTGGTGTTGGTGTTGCAGGAATATGTCGTGCGGCCCTTTTTTCTTGATTCGTTTTTTTTTTAAATTCATTTGGCGGTAGGCAAGTGAAGTATCCCCATCCTATAGTATCCCTGTAGATTGAAGCAGAAGCTATAAATGAATGTGAGAGGTTTTTCTCAGATGTTAACAGAAGCAGAACAAAAAACATGAGGAGTAAGAGGTATATGCCATGTCATTGGCCGTAAGAATTCCATTATTGTGTCCAACACAAGAAATCTATTCAGCACAAGAAATCCCTTCCCAGCCCAAGAAATCAGATCTATTCAGCACAAGAAATCAAATCTATTCAGCACAAGAAATCCCTTCCCAGCACAAGAAATCCCTTCCCAGCACAAGAATGAGCTCTAATTTTATCACGCTATGTGATTGCCAAGAACTTGACGTAAGTCGTTTTCAAAGGATTTCTTCACCAAAAATTTTTACAACTCACCAAAATACAGCCAGGTACGCAATTGCGAACTTCAATCTCATTCAATTGATCCAACTTTGTTTTCCCTCTAAAAATCTTAGATTTTTTTCTGTCTTGAGTTTTTGTAGTTCATACCGAACCAAAAACATTGATCGGTGACTCGGTCCGTAGACGGTAGATATATCATATCGTTTGTCATTGCGGCGGATCCGCAGTAAACGGCTCTCTCCAACGATATATTATTTAGACTAGGACTGTTTACGATTGAAGTAACAACTGACTCAAAGTCGATACTCCACCATCCTACGAAGCCGGCTAGTCAGATAGTGCCCCTCATCATCCTAATAAGAATAATACAACCGTTCGGATCACCTTTACAGGGGAACATTGAGTCGACTCTGAACTCAAACTAAGACTCAGCCGATCTCCCTTACAGGAGTAACACAGCCTGAGCTGAAAATCCCTCCAGAAAGCAGAGAACTGAAGGTGCTGACAGAAATACCACAACTGCTCACCCTTATAGGAAAACTGCAACTGATCATCCTTATACGAAAAGCGCAACTACTAGCGGTGACTGTACAGCTTCCCTCTTGCAACTGAGCATCCTTGTACTGCAGGTCTTTCCTCTCACTCGTGTGTTATTCAATTGCTGGCAACGATAGCATTCTATCAATCTACAAACTCGCGAATCTACAGACTCGTAACATCTCAAGCAACAAAGATGAACGGCCAAACCATTTCGAAAGTCGCAGCCTTGTTCTCGATGTCCGCCGCAGGCACGGCGGCGATGACACCGCCCGCCCCAAAGACCACAGCGTCAGAAAAGCCGAACAGTATAAAGCTTGAAGGGTATTTCAAGTCCGACCAAGAAGCAAAAGAGGCAGTGCCAATCACGTTGATACCAGATCATGATGACAGACAAAATTCGAAAAAAGGATGGAAATTGGCGCAGATAGATAATCCAAATTTTCCCAAACATGAAGAGACATTGGGCCAACTCTTGAGTGATTTGGTAGATCTGTATACTCTTGAGTGGCACAAACGTAGACAGGGCCTGTCACAGGCTGTGCCTAGAGTTCCAGATCTGAGTCTGACGCCACATCGTCCGGTCCCACTCTTGCAAAAAGTAACAGTTGCAAAACCAGACAAATTGATGTCAGTGAGGGACTGTTTGAGCCAAACCGCTGCCCCGAAGTATTTGGCCGTGAGACGCTTGTATCGAAGTCCATCGACTGACCAGCTTCAAGAAGGTGCTAAAAGTGCTGAGTCTGACAAAAGTGAGTTAGAGTTTGATTGTTTTCCGCTCAAGTTCCCCAGTTTGTTGGAAAAGGTAAACAACTTTTATGATCATGGAAAGGATGACAACAGTAAATCTTTCGAGGACACGTACACAAGTTCTGAGCAAATAAAAAACTATCCTCCCAGTCAGGCAGGTGACCACTATTGGCACGAGCAAAATTATCAGGGTTATGCTGTTAAACGCTATGACGCAGCTTCTGGCACGAGAGCAGTGGTATCCCATGGCATTCCCATGACATTGAAGACGCCGGAAGTCCATGGAGAGAGTGAGGTAGATTTTAAGCCAGGAAGTGAAAACGAGATCGACATTCTGAAAAAGATGGATCATCCGAATGTGCAGAAATTCCAAGAGGCTTTCAGAGAACCCGGCTCGGAACCCGGCTCGGATGTATTTGTCGTCTCTGATTACACATTTCCGGGTGAAGAGAGTACTTCTTTCGCTAAGGAATTACAACAAAAAGAGAAAATAATAAAGCCAATCGCTTTCCAAATCCTCTCTGCCATTTCTTACCTGCATAATAAAAATATAATGCATGCCAATTTGAATTCGGACAACATTGTGATGGGCACAAGATTGGACAAAGAAGAAAACGCCTCCTACATCTCGCAAGTCGTCGGCTTCGAATATGCGCAGAAAATCGAAAATCCCAAGAAGAGAATCCAACGAGCCCGAGTAATGGGAGACTATCCCTCTGTGTACATGAGTCCTGAGCAGGCTCTTGGAAGATATTCCGAAAAGTGTGATCTGTATTCGTTTGGTGTCCTGGTCCTCACAATGTTTATGGGAGAGAAGGATCCGCTCGGCGATAAAGATTTGGAGAATTTGATTAGACAAGAAGAAATAGATCTCATTGCAGGAGCACGGAGACAGGGAAATGATGTCAGCGATGAGGTGCAGTACCTGAATGTTAACGGGGTAAGTGATGAGGATTTTGCGAAAGGAGAAAAGCAGCATCGAATGAGAAATGCTCTAGTCAAATTTATCAAACAGGTCCAGGAAAAGTATAAGATTTCTAATGCAGCGGCACGCTTTCTGGAAAATCTTCTCAAACCCGAAGACAGTCGTCCTACTGCTAAGGCAACATTGGAAAACCCTTGGTTCAAAGGATTGACGCCGGAAGATTCAGAACTGAAGAAACAGGAGGCCGATGGTAACGCGAGGTCGCTCGTGTCTAAAAGTATCGAGTTCAGAAAGAATCTAATTGAAGAGGCAAAAAAGTCCAGCGAACGCGTTTCACCAGACCTGGTGCAGCTGGCGCTGTTTCTGATGACGAGAGAAGGCGCTGCTGTGGATATTGATGACTACCCCGGGACTATGACAGCATTCCATACCATCGACGAAAACAAAGACGGAATCTTGAGCAGAGGTGAATTTGATAAAGTTTTTCCAGATTCTGACCCTGAAAACGAAACGGACAGCAGCTTCGAAGCTTTCGACTTCGACAACAACGGCAGCATTGGATGGACGGAATTTGCAGCGATGTCTAATGCTCGCAGGTTTTTGAAGTCGGTCTGGAGGTTTGAAGCCACATCGGACAACATGGAAGCAGCGGTAGCCGCAAAAGCGTGGCGAAACCACATCCAAGCGGAAATGCAAAACCTGAAAGTGGGAGAATTGCTGCCTGGACGCTTTCCTGCTCCAGTGACAAAAAGTGATGTAGATAAGGCAATCGCTTTTCTAAAGGGGTTTCCCGGAAGATTTCTGTGAAGCTGAGGCTTTTTCGATCCTGATATTTCCTGATTAACATGATCGCCAAGGCACTGCCGTCGAGTCTATTTTCATTCAACCAGGATGATGATTTGGCATAGTGTATGTGGCATCTATTCATGGGGGTCATTTGGCGGCGTCAGGAGAAGAGTGGGCTAGATGTTTATGGGTGTTTGTCTGGCAGAAGAATGGGGGCAGTTTCGCTGTTGAAACGCCTCAAGATTCGGCTTGACAGGACCATCCGGTCCATCGATTTATGATATTCTCGTTGTCCGACATCGCTGCATCGATGCCACATTTCGAGATTTTGTCAGCCCTCCTCGTCAGTCAATATCTCTCTGAATCAGACAGATCATGTACTTATCTCCTGTATTCCAAAAATAATTCTCCGAATCAGATAGACCATCGGTCGACTGTTTTCCAAAAATAATTCTCCAATTCAGATAGGCCATCGGTCTACTGTTTTCCAAAAATAATTGTCCGAATCAGACAGACCATCGGTCTACTGTTTTCCAAAAATAACTCTCCGAATCAGAAAGATCGTGTATCTTCTGTATTCCAAAAATAACTCTCCGAGTCAGAAAGCTCGTGTATCTTCTGCATTCCAAAAATAATTCTCCGAATCAGATAGGTCATCGGTCTATCAACTCTCCGAATCAGATAGGCCATCGGTCTATTGCATTCTAAAACTTAAAATAATTCCCCGGATCAGACAGATCGCGCATCTTCTGCATTTCAAAAATAACTCTCCGAATCAGACAGGTCATCGATCTTCTGCATTCCAACAATAACTCTCCGAATTCGGAATCAGACAGATCATGTATCTGCTGCATTCCAAAAATAATTCTTCGAATCAGAAAGACCGTGTATCTTCTGCATTCCAAAAATAATTCTCCGAATCAGAAAGATCGAGTATCTTCTGTATTCCAAAAATAACTCTCCGCATCAGACAGATCGTGTATCTTCTGTATTCCAAAAATAACTCTCCGAATCAGAAAGATCGTGTATCTTCTGCATTCCCAAAATAATCCTCCGAATCAGAAAGGTCGTGTATCTTCTGTATTCCAAAAATAACTCTCCGAAGCAGACAGACCTTCGGTCTTGTGTATTCCAAAAATTCAAAATAACTCTCCGAATCAGACAGACAATTTGAAGCGGTCTACTGCATTCCAAAAATAATTCTCCGAATCAGACAGATCCTGCATCTGCTGTATTCCAAAAATAACTCTCCGAATCAGACAGATCATGTATCTGCTGCATTCCCAAAATAATCCTCCGAATCAGACAGATCATGTATCTGCTGCATTCCCAAAATAATCCTCCGAATCAGAAAGATCGTGTATCTGTCGCATTCCAAAAATAACCCCCCGAATCAGACAGATCATGTATCTGCTGTATTCCAAAAAGTAACTCTCTGCATCATTGTCAGACAGGTCATGCGATCGCGCATCTGCTGCATTCCAAAAATACCTCTCAGAATCAGCGCGAGCCAGATCATGTATCTGTTGTATTCAGAATTCGACTCGACGATTGTACGGACAAACTGAAGCGATGACCACAGTGAAAAACTAACTCAATGACCGCAGTCACAAACTGACTCAATGACCGCAGTCACAAACTGACTCGATAACTGTAAGCACAAATCAAATCGATGACCACAATCCGCAATCCTCTCACTAACTGCGATCACAAAACGTCTTGATGATTGCAACCACAAAGCGAGTCGATGACTACAAACATCAACTGATTCGGTGACCGCAACCAAAAATGAAAAATCGACTCAAATTATGACTACAAGCACAAACTGACTCGATAACTGTAAGCACAAATCAAATCGATGACCACAATCGCAAATCCGAATGGTCTCGATAACTACAATCGTAAATCGTCTCGACAACTGCAAGCACACATCGACTCGCTGATTACAATCACAAATCGACTCGATAACTGCAATCACAAATCGGATCGATAATTGCAATCACAAATCGACTCTATAACTGCAAGCACACACCGACTCGATAACTGCGAACACACATCGACTCGTTGATTAAAATCACAAATCGACTCGATAACTGCATGCAGAAAGCGTCTTGATTGCGGCTACAATCGCCAAATCGACTCAATGGTCGCAGAGAGCGCGGGTAGTGTCGTCGAGTCAGGAGGTAGACAGGCCCTGGCCTCGTCACAATCGTATGGGAGTGACAGACTTCATCTTTCCTTCCAGTACAGGGCTCAGTCTTGCAGAGTAACAGTTCTGCAGCCAGAAACTATTTGAGCCCTCTTCTACAGGGATCGAGCAGAAGCCTGTGATTTTCCTGGCCCGCTCCCACAGGGGCATGACCAAATATTTTGCCGCTACGGCGTACGGTAAATTGTAATTTTATGAGGTGACAAAATGAAAACAATGTGTGCCCGCTTCTACAGGGGCCACGAGATCAAATGATCGAAACTATCCATCTTGAGCCTGTCGTCGTTTCTACAAAGGCTCCTAAGATTATGATATAATATGTCCTATGTGATATTGTGCCCGCTTCCACAGGGGTTCACAGGGTCGGAACTAAGTCTAAGCTATAACTTATCGTTTGTGAGCCCGCTTCCACAGGGGTTCATGTGACAGCTATTGGCAGAAATTATCTAATGATAATCCTGTTTCTATATAGTAGAAAGGTCTGCAAGCAATGATGTCTGTCATTGCGTACATTTCGAATGTCTCCAGATGAAAAGTCACAGTATGAGTCGTCTCGATGATAGTGAGGAGTCGGGGAAATTGAGTCAGTGATTGTCATTACAATCACAGATCGTCTCGATGACTACCATTGGTAATACAATGATTATACCAGGACAAACTGAGACGATAGTTGCAGGCGCAAGCACTGCAGTAACAGACTCAATGACTCTGATTGTAACAAGACTCAGTCAAGAGCTTAAATCAGAATCTATTCCGATTCGATGACTACAAACGCAGACTGAAACACAAACTGAATCGATGTCATGATTGTCATGAGTTTACTATCAGAGATGATAGCATCTCGACAAGTCTGACCGTCATTACAATCACAGATTGACTGAAACAATCAGAGATCGACTCAATGACTGCACGCACGAAAAGACTCGACGACTGCACGGACACACGGACTCGATGATTGCAGGCGCTGACACCAACTGACTCGGTGAACGCAACCAAAAATCGACTCACAGTATGACTACAAGCACTGTCAAACTGAATCGATAATTGCAAGGACACACCGACTCGATAACTGCATGTACAAACCGTCCTGATTGCGGCTATAATCGCCAATCGATTCGATAACTGCAAGCACACACCGACTAAATGACTATAAGGTTGCACAAATCGACTCGATGACGGCAGAGGTCGCGAGTGATGTCGTCGAGTCAGGAGGTAGACAGGCCCTGGCTCCACATTGGGAGCCGCTGTTCCTTCAAGTACCGGGGCTAGCCTTGCAGAGCTCTGACACTCAGCAGCAACTTGATTCCCCTTCTACAGGGATCGAGCAGAAGCCTGTGACTTTCCTGGCCCGCTCCCACAGGGGCATGCCATGACAAAGAATGAAGATATTGCCGTTGCGGCGCACGGCAATTTAAAGTTAGAGTCACTTGATAAAGTGACCAAAAATGAAAACAACGTGTGCCCGCTTCTACAGGGGCCACGAGATCAAATCGAAACTATCTATAATCTAGGTCGAGCCTTTCGTCGTTTCTACAGAGGCTCGGAGGACCTAAGACTATCACGTATTGTGTGATATTATGCCCGCTTTCACAGCGGCTCACAGCATGACTCTAAGTCTACGCCATTGTGTAGTTACTACACAGTAATGTTATGTATGTTATTGGCAGAAATAATGTAATGTAAACCTGTTTCTCTAAGGGGTTGAGAGCAATGATATCTACGTATACTAAATTTCGAATGTCTCCAGATGAGAAGTAGGAATATCAGCGATTATCGTCTCGATGATAGGGAGGAGTCAGACAAATTGAGTCATTGATTGTCATCCCGATCCCAGATCGGTCTCGGAGAGTCATGATTGCATGGACAAACGGATTCGAGTCGATGATTGTAGCCACAGACAGTGATTGACTCTTGTGAAACTGATTGCGAGCAACCAAAAACTTAGCGGCTTAATTACTACAGGCATGAACTGACTCGATAACTACAATCATGCCAATCGTTCGATGACTGCAATCACAAATGGATTCGATGAAAACAAGCAAAAACTGACGCGATGTCATGGGCACAGTGACAATCTGACTCACGAGTCGTCTCGATGACTGCAATCACAAACTGACCATAGAGTCGCAGATCGTCTCGATGTCATCACTGCAAACACAAATCGACTCGATCACTGCAGTCACAAACTGACTCGATGAGCACAATTGCAAAACGACTCGACTCAACGATTGCAGTCACAAATCGTGTCGAGAACAAATCCTCATCGTCTAAGTTGGACTCTCAATCTGGAGACTCGGAATTGGTCCATTAAAAAGTCAAAAAAAAAAAAAAAAGTCTGTAACTAACTGAGTTCAGTTATAAACTGACTATATGAGAGGTAATCCGAGGCTTTCAGCTTCTTTTCGAGTCTGAAGCTATTAGCTTCTTTGAGTTTACTCGCATGTGATCATATGTCACAACTTACAAGCGGTAAGTAATTCAAATTCAAATTAAATCTTATCTGGTAGTGGCCAACTTGGAAAAATGTCTGTCAGTATATACACAGTGATATAATATTGTAATAGGGCCGGGTAGGTCACGTGAGTCACGTGTAGATACAGTTATTATTCGGCCTCTATACTTCTATATTATCTTGTCAGGAAGGGTTGTCATGGGATTATGGGAAACAGGAGTAGACAAAACAGAATGAAAGAGGAGTAGACTATACCGAGCGAAAACATTCTGACGGCGCCGCATCTTTAGATACCCTAGCTAAGCATTCACTTGCTTCGTCGAAGTCAGATCTTATGGCGTGAAGAACAGTCTTTGTTATAAACACAAACAGACAAAAGCTTCAAATTCGCCGTGTGAAGGTCTGTATGATTTCAAGCATCTGCATTGACAAAACTGAGACTCAAGACGCCGAGTTGTACGTCCCCGGCGGTCTGAGCTGTGCATTGACTATACTCAGTTACAGTATATTGGCAAATATCAAGTGCGCCAAGGCAACAAATATCCAGAGTGCGTCAATGGCAATGCAACAAATACCCAGAGTGCGTCAATGCAACGAAAAGGAATCATAAATCTCGACTTATCAGGGTAAGTATATGCCGATGATGCCAGACATGATAAGGGGGGCAGTCATTCATTGTGAGTGTTGTTTCGTTGACAGAATAATTTCCAGCATCTTCGATGAAGTTTCGAAATCTTGCTGTGTTCAAGTTTTTCAATAACAGGTGAGGTCTAATGCATGAAGTTTCAATCCTTGAATCCAGGCGATGAACGTTCTTCAAGTTTTTCGGCTCATTTGCATTCGTCATGCGTTCTTTTCAATTTTTCGGCAGTGCATACTGTGTCTATTCGTATTCCGGGGTGTATTCAGATTTCATATTTCGTTACTTTTTCCAGTCGTGGATTCTATCTGTGGTAAAAACAGTCATTATGTCGGAACCGATGGCATTCGGTTCTGTTCGCAGTGGTGTTGCGGGAAGCCATACGTATTAAAATTTTCGGGGAATCTATATCATCCCGTGTCAATCCGGTGCGTTTTTCTTCTTCAAACCCTTGAAACTGCCGAGGAGTCAGCATTCAGGGGGGGGAAATGATTTCCAAGCTTTGATTTTTTTGGTAGCAGGTGGTTCTGATTCGAGTCTCGTCATTGTTAAACCGATGGATTTTTTTTCTTTAATTTAAAGACCTTTTGTTCGAAACAGGCAGCAGCTCTCTTGTCAATCATTATCCGGCGTATTTTTTCGTTTTTTTTCCATCTGTATGTATTTCAGAAAAGATTTTCGGCATTTCAATTTTGAAAGGAAACGTGTTGCCAAGGCACAAGCTATTTTTTCGAAATACTTTATTTGATGTCATGGCCTTTCGGTATGTTTTGTCAAAGTGGTATAGTATACGGCGTGTACGATTCTTTTGACAGTGACATTGTGCATTGTACATAATCCATATCATAATCCAGTGGCATACCATATTCCATTCCTGCGGACAGCAATCTTTGGAGAAAGTTGCAATCATGTTTTCCAGGTACACCATGAAAAATTTGAATTATGGTCGGATAATAAAGTCTGTCGTTTGTATATTGTAATAATATTTCATATTTATCAGAGGGCCACCGTTATCCGGTCGTGGTAAGTCGGCCGGCTGTGTGGTCCTGTATCTTTTTTTTCAATTTCAAATTTGAAGGCGTCTCATATTAGACGACGTATATATTTTTTACCGGCATAGCTTTAATTAAAGAAAAGCCGCGAAAAAATCGCGCAAATTTCTCGTATGCCAAACTCGCAATTGAGTCCCTGGATAAATGGAGTCAAGGCCCGGTGATTGTACAGTCATGTCACATACACATCCCGGGAAGTGCATGCTTCAGCTGAGGCTGAGACTCGAGGGGAGGTAGTAACCAAATCCCCGATAGCGCATTTAAAAACGAATAAAGTTTTGAAATTTCGATTTGAATGTTGTCATGTCATATCTTCTCCGTATGATAGCTCGATAGTTAACTTTTAGAATCTCGAGAATTTCGGTAACAGATTCGGTAGTCACCGATCTGTGACAAAGCTGTATCAGAAAAAACTTTTCAAGAAACGACTCCTAGTTGGGTGATTCGATTTCCTTTTATGGGATGTATGATGTGTCATGATATGTTTCTCATCGATATGTTTTTTTTTTTTTTCTTTGCGAGATTAGTTGGAGTAATTTGTAAATTGTTGCAGGCAATCATCGTGCGAGTGGAGCTTCCTCGTGGTGGTTGACCGGCAAGGGAGTTGTCATAGAGCTACATGCTCTCTGTGTGTTGTAACTTGTTGTTGTTGTTCTTGTTACATAATTAAATTACCATCACAAGAAGCCAACTCTCATCACAAGAAACCCACTCCCATCACAAGAAACCAACTCCTAACTGAAAAAGAAACCCACTCCCATCACAAGACACCCACTCCCATCACAAGAAGCCAACTCCTATCTGAAAAAGAAACCCATCGCCATCACAAGAAGTCCACTAATAATTTCCATCACAAGAAGCCCTCTAATAATATCCATCACAAGAAGCCCACTAATAATTTCCATCACAAGAAGCCCCCTAATAATATCCATCACAAGAAGCCCACTAATGATTTCCATCACAAGAAGCGCATTAATAATTCCCATTAACATTGATTCTTCATTTCTCTTTCCAATCAAAAACTACCCCAGCCAAATTTGAAAACTCAAATTTCCGCCAATTTCAGACTTTCCTAGATTGATTCATTGACTTGATTGATTCTTGTATCAGATCTGTAATTACAAAATTGCTTTTCGCCAACTGTATTCTGTGTTTTTATTCTGATAATAAAAACACAAACAACAAATTCCGAGTTATTCTTTTTTGTGGTCATTTCTTTGCCGTGGCCATTTCTTGTTTTTTGTGGTCTCAATTCGTCTGATTCTTATTTGAAAAAGAATTGGATTTGTATAAACAAGCTAAAAAAGCGAGAGGGGCACTGAAACACTCCTCAATAAATTGAAGTCCTCAAACAATTCAAGTCCTAAGATTGAAATCCTCAATCAAATTCTCGATTGAAGTCCTCAAATCAATTGAAATCCTCAAGCAATTTTCAAAGTCCTCAAACACATTAAGTCCTCAAGCACAATCTCGAGAAAAATGGCTCCGCAAGGTCTTGTTCCAATGACAAGAGTTTCCAGGTCCGTCCTCATTCTGGCGGGATTGTCGTTGCAGTCAGTTGCAGAATATATGGTGAGCAACTTTGCCAAGGCGGCTGATTTTTGGTCTGTGTACAAGAAGCAAGGCGATATGAAGAAAAACATTTACGGCGGTGATCGTGACAGCCATGATTCCCTCTGGCAGTGTATGCATAAAGCATCCAAACAGGTCCGTGTGTGTAAAACGAGCTCCAAGAAGCCGCTGAAGAATCAAGGATATTCCAATTCTGAAAACGAGAGAATTGCGACCGATAAAATTATCGAGTCCACAGCGAAAATGGATCACCCGAACATCGCAAGGCTGATAGAGCTGAACGAGTCGTCTGAGGAATTCATCCTGGTTTCTGAGATCGGTTCGGTCGGAAACTTGAAGGAGGTGTTCATGGGGGATGCGAAGAAAACACTTACGGAAGCCCAAATCATGTCTCTGCTATCTGATATGCTTTCCGCTCTGTCCTATGTAAAAGGGAAACACGGGAGGTGCTTAGGATATGGTCTTCCGAATCTTGAGACTGTGTCACTATTGGAATTCGACGTCATGACACCAGCTGGAGTCAAAACACCAGCTGGAACTGTAAAACGCTACAGCGCAAAGATACACATGGACTCGGACCCCTTTGCAACGAGTTCCAAGCCTATTCCTTATGAGGATCCTCGGGTACACACGGAGCACGCACAAGAGCTTCAAAATTACTATTTCAGTTGCCAGAGTAACGTTTTGGCTGTTGGCGCAATGGCGGTGCAGATGTTGGGAGTCAGTGGCACCAAGGGCTTTGAAGAAATCGAATCATCATCGAGACAAAATTTTGAAATTGAAAGCATGATAAAGAATCTTAGGGGACATGGAGACAAACACTCTGAATTCAAAAGAGTCGAACAAGAACTGAAGAGAATTTTGAATGGTCTACGAGACAAAATCTCATCCGACGCCTTTAACTTCGTTTCTACACTCCTTGAAATAAGGGTGTCCCGGGGCCATTATGCCCAAGCAGCATTGGAAGCCCTTTTCAAGTTGCGGTCGGTTTCTGACGACACCGTGTCCAAGAGTCTTGCTCCTCCACGCTCAGAGCCAGATGACCCCGATAGTAACAGTGCCGTTGAGTTCAAAACTGATCCAAACTCAAGCGTTAACAGTGTCGCCGAGTCCAGGAGAAATCCAGAGCCAAACGATTATAGTATCACTCTGAACATCGAGGAAATAAAGGAACAACTAATCCAAGACCTGAAAACACACGATCTGAAGGAGGGCATTACAATGAACCCGACTGAGACCTCGACATCTGGAAGTGAATATCGTTATGAGATGTCATGGATCCAGAACGCCGCGCTTTTCCTGACTGCCCAAGAAATTTCAGACGAAGCCTTGGGATATGAGGTCCGAGCGGTTTTCCAGCACCTGGACACGAATTTTGACGGTTTGCTGGACCAGGGAGAGTTCCAAGAATTTGTTGCTCCAGTTGACTCCGACAAGTCAGATACGGGATTCTTCAAATTCGTCGACTTCAACCAGGATGAGCACATCGAATGGACCGAATTCACACGGGTGTTTGCGGTAACGAAAAGCATTGAAAGAATGACTCCAAAAAAGAAAACAAGACTTGTCAACTCCATGTTCTCATTCCTTGCGCAACTATCACAGTCTGAGTTTCAGTTGGGCAAGCTAACTAGAGTTGTTGAGTTGGAATCCAGCAGCAAGGAGCAGACCCAGTCAATGAATTTGAAAAAACTGCAAAAAAATTTTTGCCTTCGAAATGGGCGATGTTTCGATACTGAAGGTTTTTACTCTGTCGACGCTCCTGCAGAAACGGCTGACACTCTCACCAACGAAATTTTCAGTGGGATCTTTTCAGTGCCCTTCAATTTGGAAAATGTTGACAGTGCCAGCGACGAGTCGTCCGAATTAGAACCACAAGAAAGTCAAGAAGAAGACGCAGAAGAAGAAGTATCCAAACCTGCAGCCCCCTCCACTTTGTCTGAAATTGTGAACAGGTTCTACGGCCAAAGTGACAGTGTCAGTAGTGGCAACGCGTATCTCGACACAATGTCTCGCCGCCTTAGCTACAAACTTGATATATTGTCATGGGCTGAAAAAGGAAAGGAAGAAACTGTACTCGATTGCGAAAAAAGATCGGACAAGTCTCAACGAAAGTACAAGTGCAAAAGAATAAAAGTGCTGAAAGGGGACATTGATAAGAAGAAAAAATATATAGAAGACGAGATCCAAAGGCTGAAAGTCCACGAGGTTTTCACAGACGAGGAGTCCAGTTTAACTGGCAGTTACGAAATTATCTACCTCGTCTATGAGGCGCCTACTACAGCTGTTGCACAACCGAAAATTACCCAAGACAGGCCTGCTGTTACACAAAGCGAGCCTTTCGATGAAGAAATTATGAGCAACCGGTATGACAGGGGAGCTAAGCTGCCCAGAGAATACGAAACAAATGCGGCTTTCTGGGAATGTACGAAGACAGATGATGTAACTCGGGAATTGCGTATGTGTAAAGAAATCACGCTCCTCGAAATTTATGACGGGGTGGATGACCGTGGAAACCAGGAAGACAATGGAGGTAGATCCGAGGAGAGTATTCAAGAAGAAATCGGCATGATGAGGAAAATGGACCACGCAAACATAGCGAAGCTGATAGAGGAGATCAAAACGCAGAAATATTACTACCTGATTTCTGAACGCGGTCCGAGTGGAGACTTAGAGAGGGCGTTCTCGACGGAAGGGAGGAAGACGTTCAAATTCACGGAGACGGGTATCAAGTTTTTGTTATCCGATATATTTTCTGCTGTGTCCTACATGCATAGCGAGAACGTGCATCATGGAGGTTTGAGGATGGAGAATGTATTACTGCTGGATTCGGACGGTACAGTGCCGGAAAAAAAGTACACCGCGAAGGTGACAGATTTTCGCAAAGCAAAGTTGATCACGAACGATTCTGAAGCGAGAAACGATACACTCGATGACATGCGGCGTGTTGGAATCATGGCGGTGCGGATGTTGGGAAAGCCAGATTATAATCTGCCGTACCAGACCAACTATGAGGCCTTCTTCCTAGATAATAACAGACACACTGTGGAAGAAAAGCGCGACAAAGTTAAAGAGTTGCTAACTGGCAGCGATCAACTCCAAGACCATGAAGGCGCTGTTGATTTCGTTTTGCGGCTTCTGCAGCTAGAAGAACCAAGGATTGACAATGCCGATGACGCGCTGAAAGATCCCTGGCTCAACGGTTATGCCGCGGTTGGTCCACATCTACCGTTTTCGTCTACAACCACAACAGCGTCCTCCGTGCAACCTAACACAACGGATAGCTCGGGACTCGGAGATAAAGGCGATGTCAATGACATAAGGATAGAAGCAGTTCAGATTGCGCCAACTCCGACAATGTCGGCGACATCATCAACTTGGTTGGGCTCAGTGACAGGTGTCATCGATGCGTGGAAAGTCATATCCTTGTCTTCGAAAGTCGTTGGTCAGACTCGCACTCTCGAACAAAGCCAAACGGTAGCGCCATATGGTTTTGAAGCTTTCAAGGCATTGTATGTGGCGGTCAATCCTGGAGAGACGTTCGAACAGTTTCTCCTAAGAAAACGTCCTCAACAAGCGGACCCCAAAAAGATCTTTGTATGGGATCCCTTGCATGAAGATCTGCGGCAACTTCTCGAGAAAGCTCGTTATGAGAATCATGCTGCTCTGTCGACATTTCTGAACTCTTCCCTGTCAACGTCTCGTCCGCATGTACAGTTTTCCCGCGGTCTCAAGGAGAAAGTCCAGGATTTCTGTCGGGTTGGGTGGAATCCAAGTGGACGCGCAAACAGAGTCGGTCAGCTCATCTCCAGTTGGAGTCAAGATCCAGATCTGAGACGGATAAATTCAGTCGAGATAGGTGAGAGTCTGCATTTAGATTTCCTAACCCTAACGAAAAGCCGTTCCGTTGAAGAGGTTGGCAAATTAATGAGAAAATACGCAACCCAATTGAATGAGGCGGTCAAGCCCCGTGGGCCTCGTGGATTTTTAAAAACTGCGCCTAATTATTTCACAATGGAAGTTCTTGTATTTTCTGATGCTTTTCAGCTGATCTTAAAAAAAAAGATGAGGGTCAATGTGTGAGAGCCAAAATCAAGAATAGTTTGACCAAATCTGTGAATGCTTCTGGTTGTCCGGTCCGGATGTTACCGTTGAAGCTATCTATTGAACGCCCTGCCTTTTTTTTCTCAGTTGGAATGCAAGTCTGCATTACAATAATTAATAATCAAAGAATAACGGTAATAATACTCCTCCGAAGATTCAGCCAGATGATCTATCCGCAGGCTGTATATTATTCCAAAAAAAAATCTCCGAATCGGTCAGATCCTCTCTCTACAGCCTGTATTCCAACTGAACAATATTCCTCCGAATCAGCCAGATCAAATAATGCCACTCCGAATCAGCCAGATCCTCTGTCCGCAGGCTGTATTCCAAAAAAAATTCTCCGAATCAGCCAGATCCTCCATCTGTTGTATTCCACTAAACTCCTCCAAATTTGCCAGATCCTGTATCTGTTGTATTGTTCCGCCGACAATAATACTCCTTCGAATCAGCCAGATCCTCTGTCTGCTGTATTCCGCCGACAATAATACTCCTCCGAATCCGCCAGGGCCGGTCCTCTACCTGATGTATTCCAACGATGCCCCTCTGAATCAGCCAGATCCTCTACCAGCTGTATTCCAACGATGCCCCTCTGAATCAGCCAGATCCTCTATGTGCTGTATTCCAACGTTCCCCCTCTGAATCAGCCAGATCCTCCATCTGTTGTATTCCACTAAACTCCTCCAAATTTGCCAGATCCTGTATCTGTTGTATTGTTCCGCCGACAATAATACTCCTTCGAATCAGCCAGATCCTCTGTCTGCTGTATTCCGCCGACAATAATACTCCTCCGAATCCGCCAGGGCCGGTCCTCTACCTGATGTATTCCAACGATGCCCCTCTGAATCAGCCAGATCCTCTACCAGCTGTATTCCAACGATGCCCCTCTGAATCAGCCAGATCCTCTATGTGCTGTATTCCAACGTTCCCCCTCTGAATCAGCCAGATCCTCTACCTGCTGTATTCCAACGATGCCCCTCCGAATCAGCAAGATTCTCTATCTGTTGTATTCCAACGATGCTCCTCTGAATCAGCCAGATCCTCTACCTGCT
>Ga0099797_100268_pt1 | contig 34652 bp, 12 predicted proteins | sample Uncmet_Sort48C_1_FD_89871 | JGI IMG/M metagenome (GOLD analysis project Ga0099797, IMG submission 89871) | Marine eukaryotic communities from CALCOFI LINE 67, Pacific Ocean - C012_Sort48C_1 | ecosystem: Environmental > Aquatic > Marine > Oceanic | place: Pacific Ocean: Monterey Bay | collected... | reverse complement strand
ACTAGCAGCCAATAACGAATTACTGAAGAACACCGGCAGTTCTGGCCACGCGGATTGTCCATGCATTAAGACAGAGCAAGCGGCGAAGTACGCGGATGAAGATGGTCCAGCGCTGACGACAGTACCGTATTACGACGAGGTATCGTCGAGTTGGCTCAACTATGGTTTCGATTCGAACTATGGGTCGAGCGTCTGTCAAAGCTGGGATCTGTACAATTCTCGTGAGTGTGTCGAACGTCCTGCATCTGGGATGCAAGGAAAAACAAAAACCAATCCGCCATCTAAATGCTATCAAGTTTGGTGTTGGGTCGATGCAAACTCTTGCAGGGGGAACCAATCGTCGATTGAATCGACTCACACTGAGAAGAAGTATGTCCAGGGGTGGGAGTTCAAGGTCGCATCGTCTGATAAAAGTCTTGCGTGGTCACAGTCGACGTGTCAACGCGGCATTGGGTCGATTCGCGTCGGTGTATCCATTGATGGCGAGTCCCTGCAGTATACCATGAAACCTGTCGCGGAGTCTAGGAGACTCGATTCTGTTGCCGACAAAATTCATGCGCAGTCTAGCAGGATACTCGATTCTGTTGCCGACAAGTCTAACAGGAGACTCAATTCTGAGTCTAACAGGAGACTCGATTCTGTTGCCGACAAAATTCATGACGCCGAAAATAGTCATGAGAATGCTCCCACAATGTCCACAGCTAGTGTTGTGAATGGTAATTTGGTGACTGCGAGTCAAAGTCATGCAGGAGAAGGGTTAGGTCTCACTAAGATATTAAAGAGAAGTACTACACGAGATCATGCCAGCAGACTCAGAGGGATCAAACGAAGCCTGAAAGATAACAGACGAAACTTGAACGAGGTGTTTAGCCTGAAAGATAACAGACGAAACTTGAACCAGGTGCACATTGCTGGCATGTGGTTCGAGACGGATAGCCCCGGGGCGTCGGGTTGGGATAAGAACGACTGTCCTTTGGGCGGAGTTGGGCCGGCTGACCCACGCACACACTGCGAGTCTGTCAACATCAATACGCTAAAAGTGAGTCTCAAATACGAAATGGTCGATGATTTACAAAACGACGTGACAACGGAGTTCATAATTGACAACATCACGCGCAAGGGTCGCCCAGATTGCCCATGCCTAACAGATTTCCTTGCCGGTGGCAGTCGACGACCGGCCCATGGGGGCTTCTCCGATGGTGACGTCACTGCGAGTTTCGGTAGAAATGAATGTAAATGGTGGTTCTGGCTTGAATGGTCCAACACAGAGAAAGATGGTGCCCCATGGTGCTATGTGGATCCGAACAATTGCTCACCGTCTGTCCAAAAGTGGACTGAGGATGATAAGACTGGCCAAGAGAGCCATTATTCATGGTCGACCTGCGAAGACAATTTCAAAGCTACCGTAACAACCGTGAAGCCACATCGTCCTGAATTACCGAGTGACACAGGCGATCTAGAGACAACTTCCGAGTCTGATCAAGTTCGCCAGGTGAGAATGAGAGACAACGCCCATTACTGGAACCTTGACGCGGATGAAGACTCAGATTCTTCGACAGGAGCAATAGTACCTCCGATAACAGATTTCGGATCCTTGTCTCCGATTTCTCTTTTACAAAACAAATTTGAGTCCGAGCCGAAGTTTCAGACACTGATAAATGACAAGCTTTTCGATCTCGAAAAAGTGAAATTTACAGTGAAACTGGCAAGCAATCTTGAATGGTATTGGTTCTGGCAAAATCATGAAACGGATGATATCGTGAGGACAAGAATCACAACAAAATATTATGGCGCCTCGAGAAGTTACTCCTGGATAGACAGTCACATCGAATCTAACCCAACGCTTGGCGATTTCTTAGCCTATATGTCCGACGATAAAAAGAACTTCGACATACCCTTCAGCGACGAAAATAATCTCATGCGTTGCAGTATACGCGCAGTCCCGTTAGGGTACCCAGCACTCGAGTTTTACAAAACGAAGAATGACATTGTGGACTCGGCTCCCGACGATCGTCTGATTTGTAACATTCCTTCGTCTATTGGTGAAAAACATAATCTCAAGACAACAACAGAAACGCTTGGACTCATCGGAATCGTGTTAACTGTGATAAAAAAGGATAGCGCCACAGGTACTTCCAAATCGGTGACCAATGAGTTTGTGCTGGACCGTTTCCGTGATACCGGAAGCTTGGCATCTCCACCCCTGGCTCCACCGCCTCCTCCTTCTCCCCAAATTCCTCCCCCGACGGCGCCACCACAAGCTCCCCCTTCTCTTCCTCCTCCAGAAGCTCCCCCTTCGCAACCACCTGTGAGCCCGAGTCCTCCTTCTCTTCCTCCCCCGACTGCGCCACATCCTCCAGAAAGTCCGCCTTCGCAACCCCCTGTGAGCCCGAGTCCTCCTTCTCTTCCACCACAAGCTCCCCCTTCGCAGCCACCTATGAGCCCGAGTCCTCCTTCTCTTCCACCACAAGCTCCCCCTTCGCAACCCCCTATGAGCCCGAGTCCTCCTTCTCTTCCACCACAAGCTCCCCCTTCGCAACCCCCTATGAGCCCGAGTCCCCCTTCGCAACCCCCTATGAGCCCGAGTCCCCCTTCGCAACCACCGTCAACACCTCCTGGAACCTGGAGCGTGTCGGTCCCAAATAATACCCCAAATATTGATCATGAGTCTGGAACCGTGACGAAGGTGAAATTTTCTCCTATAAGTTTTTGGGGATCTTTAGATTTCCTTCCTGACACAAGCAACTACCCGTATTTTTCCGGGTGGACGGTGGGAGACCCTTGGCCATGGCAGAAAGATTTTAATCCCAGCTTCGATATGGTCGAAATTGAAAATTTGGATTCGAGTTTGAAGCCTTTTGTATTGAATTTTGAGCCGAAGTGGGATACAGTTGACGATACAAATTTCGAAATTTCAGAGCCATCCATTGCAGATATGATATATTCGGTCGCTGATCTCGTTGATCACAGAGAATCTAATTCTGATTCAGATGATCAACAAAAAATGGTGAAACGAATTTTCATTGAGGTGACAGGCAACGCGACTAAGATTCTACCAGGCGCGACAAATACGGAATTTCAATTTTCATCAGAGGGCATTTACACTTGGTCCGCGACTTATATCCCTCCTGAAGTGGAGAAAACTGGGGCTTATGGTCCCGGAAAACGGCAGGGAAATGCCTTACTGAAAATCGCAACTCGTTTTCAGCCGGATCGTGACACTTCAAGCGCATATTCTTCCGCAGCTACCCATCCCGATTTCGAATATTACAACGAATACGAAGACACCGACTGTTTCCAAGCGGCAAATCCCAGCGATCTGCCTGAGTCACGTAATATCCCCAGCATTTTCACAATCATGAAAAAAACTGCAGAGATCACATCCAATTATAAGGGAAAATACTGGAACACGGCCACTCCTCAGGAGGACACGACTTATTCCACACTTTTTTCCAAAAAGTGCCGTGTGCCTCAGCAGATGAAAAATACTGACAATAGTATTAAAGAGTCACGTTGCCCGATCGACCTGCCAGGAAAATATCTGGAGCATGTTCAAAGTCGTAATAATAATAGCCCACCAGGTGTTACTAACGAAAAAACCAATCTGGAAATGAACAGCCTGGAAATGAACAGATCCTCTTTGAACATTTCGATCACTTATTTCTTCGAAAAGCCCACAATTGCTTCGGCAAGCCCACCAGAGTCTGACATCACGAGACTCACCTATTCCAACATTAGACGTGGCACAAATGCTAGCTCTATAGCCTCTAATCCTGGGAATGATAATGACTTATCGGACACACTCGTGGCCGATCTCGTTGTGGAGACTATGAAAAGGGACCCAGCGGACCAAGAAGCTGATTTTTCTGCAACAAACAGGGAACTCTATTTGGCGTATTTTGATCCAGCCAGTGATCCAGCCAGTACAGTACAAAAACAACTTTGTTTCGCGCCGCCTTGCGATGCCCTTTGTTTCCCAGACGAGATAAATCAGTTTCCATTGATTAAAGGTGCAGACTCTGAAGATGACTCAGAAGATTCCGCTCCTGATGATTCTGTTCCAACAAGTCCTGTGACATGGAAGATATTTTATAATCAATTTTCTGAACAGTTTATCGATATTTCTGATATTTCTGAGACAAATTCCGAGACAAATTCAAATTCAGACTTCCAAAATAATATTGATTCATCCGAAATTTCAGAAAAATTCCAATTTCCGAAATTTGTGACCGAAATGATTTATCCAATGGGTGACCGAAATTCTGACGCTTGGTATTCGTACTATCGTGCGTGGAACAGTGCAGATGAGGCTTCTGAAACAGTACCTCTCACAAACTATTTCTTTTTCCATCCTGAATCAGATCCCCAAGGAAATCCATTTACGATTCCGGAGAAAGAAAGTACGAAAAAAGTTATGAAATTGAGAAACCCAGATCCAAAGACTCCGAACGGAAAGACCCCAAGTCTCACTCCTTTCCCATTGAACTTCTTCCCAATTTATAATGACTCACCAAATGAAAGACACTTTACAAAAGAATATCATGAAGTTTCCTATTACTCCATTGCAGAGCTGATCTATTCGGTTGCTCAGCGCATTCCGTCTGATAATTCCAAGGGCGCAGAATTGAATATAAACGATAAGACTCTGGACCGTCTCTCTGTCGAGGTTCGGGGTGAGGTCACGGATGACAAGATCGTAGGGACTGATGAAAATCCTGTATTCAAGACGGTAAGAGAGGGGCTTTGGACTTGGTCTGCGACTTATTTCCTACCTCGAGCAGTTTTGGATCATCTTGATTCAGATAAACCAGATTTTTATGTGGAACGACTGTCGAACCCCGGGAAACTGGCTATCGCAACTCGTTTCCAACCAGATCGAGAGAGATATAAACCAGAAAGTTTGAATCCGGAAAAAAAAGGCGAAACGGAAGACGGCAGCAAATTTATTCCAGATATGGAGTATTACCGTCTTTATGATGAGAATGAATGTTATTTGTATAACCCTGACAGTGACAGTCATGAAAAGACCGTTACCCCTTTCACAGTCATGAAAATGGCTGAGAAATTGACTTATCCGGGTAGGGAGAAGTCAGAAAAAAGTTTTGACCCAGATAATGCGTCACCCGATGAATATTCCGGTCAGCTCAGAAAAACCCAAGACGTCACTTATTCTGCGATTTTCGCTGAAGGGTGGAAAGGGCAGAGGAGTAAAGATCGACCTACACCAGAAGGTTTGAAAAGATGTATGCCGAAAAGCGAATACACAACAGATGTTGAGACAGCGGTTTGGCATAAGAATTGGACTAATATCGCGATCGAAGGCGATGATACTTGTGCAACTGCGCACGAAAGAGATGTGCATTACGAAACTTACCATTACGAAAGTGACAAGCCATCGTGTTATGACAAATTATATCTAGAAGAGCCATGGTGTGGGATATCTCTGTCGCCAGACTATGCTAACTATGTTGAAAAGTATGTTAACAGATATAATGTAGGCGATGATTTAGAGACGGATTTTTTGAAAATAAAGAGGTCGAATTTAGAAATAGTTTTCACCTACTTTTACGAATCTTCGTATACGAAGACTTCCGAATTTGAGAGAAGCACCAGAACCACAGACAATTTCGAGAGATTCACTTTTAAAAACATCAGGCAGGGATCTACTGATTCTCCTAATGTTTTTGGACGACAAACTCAGTCTTCTACACTTGATGGACAAACTCAGTCTTCTACACTTGACTTGTCCAACCGTCTCGTATGTGATCTTGATGTGGAGCTTTCAGATAATTCTGGTAGTAATTCAAACGCAGATAGTACTCCTAATTCTGGTAAGTGGAGACCAAATTCAATCTGGCCGCCCTCCGAGCTGCATTTGAGCTATTACAGAGGCCCAACTCCCTACGATACTCAAGACGACACACGAGGTTTTGAATTTTGCTACACAGACACTTGTGGCTCAGACTATAATCAGCGTCCCTTTTATCCTAGAACGCAGAATTCAGCAGCCACCTCTACTTTCCATTGTGAGGGTTGTTTTGATCAGAAGATGAAAAACTTATGTCTGTGTGAAGTAACGCCGTGTTTCAATCCACACAACGCACCAAATGATTTAAAGACACTGGACGTATTTAATACCAACTTAGAGTGCGCAGGAGATTTTAGTGAGGAAGTCTTTGGCAACGACAATCGGGATTATTTCAACAGCAAGTGCTTTTGTCAAGAAGAGTGGTATTCGTGTTGTGGTATCGAACAGGCCTCCTCAGACGAGGCCTGTTCAGTACCTATTGGTTTGGACAACAAACCAATTCAGATAGACTGTCAAAAAGACTGGTTTGGAGATCCGGTGAAAAAACATTTTCAGACACAGTGTGAGGATCAGAAGGCCCAGGATCAGAACTTGGCCCAGGGACAAGGTTCTGCTTGATTTTTGGATTTTTTTTTTATCAGATGACAGAAGTGTGGTATCAGGTAAAAAAAAAATAGGAGGATTTAGGAGGACTCAGGAGAAAAAAGGAGGAGACTCGAGAAAAAGAGAAACAAAAGAAAAAAAGAAAAAAGAAGAGAGGAGGAGAGAAAAAGAAGAAACAAAAGAAAAAAGGAGAGGAGAGGAGGGGAGAAAAAGAAGAAACAGAAGAAAAAAGAAGAGGAGAGGAGGGGAGAAAAAGAAGAAACAAAAGAAAAAAAGAAAAAAGAAGAGGAGAGGAGGGGAGAATAAAGAGAGGAGGCTGGAGTCTTTCAGCGTTGTCATGGTATCACTGTCGTTATTAGAAGAAGTCGCATGATGTCGCTCATTCAATTAGAAGGGGTCGTGTGATGTCGCTCATTCAATTAGAAAGGAGTCGCATGATGTCGCTCATTGAAAAAAAAAAGACTTGAAGAAGTTGCAAATTTGAAAATTTGCAAAGATTTGATCACATGTCCTAGCTGCTAGGATAGCACTCTATTACGATGGGTTTGCTATGATACTAATAGTAAGAGTCAGATTTAATTTCCACGTGCTGTTCTAAAGGCTAATAATAATTATCACCAATCTCAGAAGAAGAAACAAGAGCAATGCCGCTCATATAATATTGGTGGAAACAGAAACAATGCTGTTCGTATAATATTGGTGGAAATAGAAGGAATGGTGGAAACAGAAACAATGCTGTTCATATAATATTGGTGGAAATAGAAGGAAGAGATTCAAAAAAAAATCTCGGATTCTCATTTTATCCCGTGATCTCCCTATCATTGTTGTCGAATAGTATCATTGCCATGATCTAATCTCTAACAGAATGAAAAAGAAAGAACGAAAAAATCTCCAACGATCGAATCTCTAACAGAATCAAACAGAAAGAAAGAATCTCTAACAGAATGAAAAGGAAGGAAAGAGTCTCTAACAGAATGAAACAGAAAGAAAGAATCAATCTGTAACAGAATCAAACAGAAAGAGAGAGAGAAAGAAAGAATCTCTAACGATCTAATCTCTAACAGAATACAGAAAGCAGAAAGAAAGAAAGAAAACAGAGTGATCCCTACTGAGTTACTGTCTTCATGAGTCATCGAGTAGTCTTTTTTTTTTGACTTTAAAAAGTTATTGAATCGCTATTGAGTCATCGAATAACTATCGCATTTGTGGAGTCGATTATTAATTATTGAATTATCGTCGAGCTATAGGTGACAGTCTGGTGTGTAGCGCGTTGTGAGCAGGGTATACTATATCTACGATCATTGCATCAGAGTCATGCGAAATTGAGTTCAAATTTTCGAGAATGAGTCATGATATGACTCAAAAAAAAAAAAATCTCTGAGAGAAATCCAACAATCATTGCCAGCTCTGGGTTGTCAAGTCAAATTTTCGCGTCGGGAGGCTATAAAGACTTAAGTTAACAACTGAACGAGTGACGTCGAGTCACAATAGTTTATTATCAACGAAATGAAACGAAATGAAATGAAATCACGCCACACAGATTTGTCTTGATCATTGCCACTGAAATGAAATCACGCCACACAGATTTGTTTTGATCATTGCCACGCTGAGCACACCGTACGTAGTCTAAGAGCTACGGTAGCTAGTCTACTCTAGAAATTCACGTCAAAGTTTGAAAGTCATCACATGCCATGGACAGAGATTTCATGCATGGGTTATATTCACATGATGTCATTGATGACAGAAAAGCTATCACATGAAAGCACTCATAGGACAGGCTTATATTCACATGATGACAGAAAAGCTATCACATGGACAGAAAGCATTCATGCGGCAGTCTATACTCACATGATGACAGAAAGCATTCATGGACAGAAAACATTCATGGACAGAAAGCATTCATGGACAGAAAACATCCACATGGACAGAAAGCATCCACATGGACAGAAACTTCACGCATTATATAGGCTGTATTCACATGACGGACGTACAGAAAGCATTCATAGGCTATATTCACATGACGGCCGTTCATCCAGGTCCAATTTTCATTCTAGGTGTAATCTGTATCCAGTACAATCCAATGAATTCTAAATCTGGTATCCAGTATAATCCAATGAATTCTAAATCTGGTATCCAGTATAATCCAATGAATTCTAAATCTGTATCCAGTGTGATCTAATGTATTCTAGGCGTAAAATCTGTATTCGATATGTTCTGATGTTCTAGGCGTAAAATCTGTACTCAAGGCGTAAAATCTGTATTCTATGTATTCTCGGTGTGATCTGTATTCGATATGTTCTGATGTATTCTATTCGTAAAATCTGTACTCGATGTATTCTAGGCGTAAAATCTGTATTCGATATGTTCTGATGTATTCTAGGTGCAATCTCTATGTTCTGATGTATATTCCAGCGGTTGTCACCTAATACATGGCTATCAGTGTATCAGTTTTGGCCTCGGTCAATTCAATTAAATTAAATTTAATTTGAGAAGATTTTTGCCGAGGGACCATTTCAACTGTCATTGTAAGACCGTGTAAGTGTAGACTGTACAATAAATGTCGAAGGAAGTTACCAACTTAGTTCAGCTGAGTGATCAGACTGAGTGATCAGACGACATTCGTGTATTTGAGAATTTTGGAGTCCCGAGTTATAGATCTACGAAGTTTGGAGTCCCGAGTTAGCCGTTGCAGTTGTTTGGTTTGAAGTTTTATCTAGCTGTGTCAGTCGTTGCAGTCGTATGGTTTGCAGATATCTGATTAGTAATTTCCTTTTTTTTGAAAGTCCAGCGGTAGCTCTATGTCTAATGTCTACAGTTCCGGTATCCTAAAAAGTGTTGCCATTTTAAAAAAGTTTTATTATTTGAGTGAGGCCCACATTCTGTCGCATGCCAATCACAACGATAAAATTAAAATTCCAATGAGTCTCAACTTAGTCTAATGAGCTGAGCCGAGCTGAGTCTAAGAGCGACGTTATTATAGAGTTTATACGTATTTTGATTGAGTCATCTGCGCGGTGGTGTGTCATGACTCATCTACACGTATTTTGATTGAGTCATCTGCGCGGTGGTGTGTCATGACTCATCTACACGTATTTTGATTGAGTCATCTGCGTGGTGGTGTGTCATGGGGCAAACTTGCTCGGGTTCGAAAGGTTTTTGATACAGAGTTTTATCTGCTATGGGTTTAATGGATTCGCGTATAGTTACAGCAACATAGTATTCACATTCAGTCATTCCACGACAAATATCTAGAGCGTCAGCCGTGCCCGTAATATGGGGCCCAGCTCGAATCGGTTTTAGGCCGATTGTGACCCCATACGGTGTTAGTGATTTTGCAGCTGCGCTCTGATTCATTAAAAATTATTTAATGATTATAGTATCTTATAACTCGTAGAGTTTCGAGGAAATGATATCATCTTGCCGCCAGCAGTGGAGATTCGAGGAAAAGATCTTGCCGCCAGCAGTGGAGATTCGAGGAAAAGATCTTGCCGCCAGCGGGAGCAACTCGAGCACGACACAGAAGAGAGTCTAGAGTCACAACTCTCGGACTTAAGTATGTGTATATACCGTGCAACTGAGCTCCAACTCGATTTAAAGTTAAGTTGTGAGTGCATATGATACTGAGTACATACTCCAACTTCAATTGACAATTGAATTGTGAGTATATTATCTGTCGACTGTCCGCGCGAGTCCGAGATGTCTGTCTTTCGAGATTTCCGAGATTGTGATTTCCGAGATTATGATAATTCAATTGTCTCCTCGAGTCCGAAATAATATTGCGAAAGTGCGAAGCTTGTTCATTAATCAGAAATTGCGGAAATGACATATGATATGATTTCCTTGAAGTCAATCTAGTAACGCGTTCAAATTTTCACCATCATGGTACAGTAACAGTTCTTCAGTATATAATTTTCCCGAGACTAACCAAGTCAGAGCACTCTCAAAGTAAGTTATAATAAAGTAAGCATGAATGATGTCTATGATTCATTGATATCTAAGAAAGAAAGACCTTTAGGAATCAGGGAGCGTCCAGTTAGGAGACTAGTCCTTACGTTTTCAAAAAAGTGTTCGATTCCCTTTGGTTCGACTCCCTTTGTCTTTGCCGTTTCTTTTTCGGAGCAGAGAGTACCATTGCAATTGATTGGATTTGATGATTGTGGCGGGAGCAGTCATTCGTATCGTGATCGCGTTTTTTGGTGATCGGGTTTTTTTTGGTCTATCGGCAGAGTCAGCCTCTAGACTCAGGCTGAACCTTGAATAACTCGTCTCCGCAGCACATTGAGTGAAGCTCAATTTAATTATAACTCCGCAGAGTCATAATGTCTCAATAACTCGCTTGCAATTGAATGGCAATGTCGCATAGCCCGCTTTCAAATAAGTTCTCGGCAATCAATCGACTTCGAACGAACTCCTTTCCGCGAATTGCTTCCAAAAAAAAAATCCTTTCTGCGAATTGCTTCTAAGTTCCAAAAAAAAAAACTCATGCATCAATAATTTCACCACAAAACTGCATCAATAACTTCACCCTTTACAAATTGAGACTATATTGCAAATTGAGAAAAAAAGTTACAAAATCATCGTCAGAGACCGTTGGAAAATCGTCGTCAGAAGCAACTACTGAGTTTTGATCATCTAAGCTTGCGCTGATTCACCACATCTCTGTCACATATTAGATATGCACTCGTCATTTTGGGAACGTTAGTCATTTTACATTCATTGGATATTTTAGTGTTTAGACTCATCGGTCATTTCATTACATTCATTGGACATTTACATTCATTAATTTGGTCATTTTGCAGTAGTCGCCATATTGAACGCTAACCATAATTTTTGTACTTGTTCAATGTATCTTGATTCGGAAAGTTTTTTTTATCCGTTGCTGTATCTTGGTTCCGAAAGTCTGTATCTTGGTGCCGAGAGTTTTTTTATCTAATTGAATATATAACTGATTGATTGACTGATTGATAACATATATTCACGGGCGATTGAGTTGGATTTTCCATAGATATGCCATATGATATTCATTCACTCAAATTTCATTCATTCCCTCGTTCATTTTAATTACCATGGATACACATTGTATATACTGACGCCATCTTAATTGTTTTAGATCCAAAATTGTAATACGAAATTCAAAGCCTAGGACCAGGTGACAGGTGGGGTCAGCTCGTCGTCAAAAAGATGATGGCCACACAAAAGACCGCCACAAAGATGACGCCGACGGTCGAAAAGATGACGCCGACGGTCGAAAAAATCCTGCGGATTGTCTGTATGTTGCAGATTATCAGCTGTGGCATCCCCGCTGTAGACGCTTTGTATGTATCTGAAGCATCCGGAAACTTCTTTATGCAGCCACAAATGGGTCAACACCAGCACCCACAAATTGGTCAACACCAGCACCCACAAATTGGTCAACAACAGCAGCCGGAAATGGGTCACCAACGACAGCCGCAAATGGGTCAACAACCGCAGCCGGAAATGGGTTACCAACGGCAGCAGCCGGAAATGGGTCAACAACAGCAGCCGCAAATGAACCAACAACGGCAGCCGGAAATGGGTCACCAACGGCACCCACAAATTGGTCAACAACAGCTTGCGGGCGGATATCCTTGGGCCCAACCAGGTCAGATCCCAGGTACGCAGATGCCAAACGGCGCTCAACAAATGCCAAACGGCGCTCAACAAATGCCAAACGGCGCTCAACAAATGCACGGAGGCATGGTCCAACAAGATCAAATGGCTCAACAAGATCAAAACGTAGTGACTGCACAGCAACAGCAAATCAATCTGCTGCAAGAACAGATGAAACAGATGCATCATCAGATGAAACAGATGCAGTTGATGATGACGGAACAGATGCAACAAATGCACCTGATGATGCAACAGCAACAGCAACAGCTCCAAGCAGTCATGCAAGGCACCACTATGCAAAATCCCATAGCACCTAGTAATCCCATGCAAAATGCACCTACAAAAGAGCAAAATGCACCTACAAAAGAGCAAAACGCACCTACAAAAGAGCAACAACAACAGGCGCATCATACAAAAGATTTTTTTAATTCTGAATTTGGTTCAAAGGATAAAAGGATCGAATTTGCGTCTCGCGAATTCATCTCGCCGTCTGCCACGAAGGCTGGACCTTCAGCTGGACTTTTGAATAATGCCGCTGATCCGCCTTCTACAGTCACGGACAAAGTGACAGTCACAAGTCTTCCAGCATCAATTATCAGGGGATCAATTATCAAGGGGATTGATTCAGTATCTGACTCAATATCACACTTGGGGATTGATTCAATATCACATTCGGGGACTCGTAATTCAGAATCTCCTCAACATCCAGAATCTTCTCATTCAAATGATGCCCGAAATGATGCCCGAAATGATTCCGGAATCATGACTCAGGTTGGCCGTAAATTAAGTGATAGTAAATTAAGTGATATGTTTGATCGCCCCCTTGATTTGAGCCTGTTTGAGAGCCATGAGGGACGTAAATTAGTAGGTGCTGTTGCCAACAGTGTTGGGAATGTGGTAATCACAACGACTCCTCCGCCTATGGTTCTGGATGAAGGGACAGTCACGTCCTTGAGCAGCTATATGGATCTTGTTGATCAACGGTATTTCCCTGGCGATTGCAAACAAGAAACGTCCCAAGTTCGAAGAGTAAAAGCCCCTGAACCCGTTTTGTCCACAACTTCTTTCCCCCAGCCAAATGACCTCGTACAGTGTGTGAAAAGGTCCGATCCCTCCAATTCGAATCATCCTTTTCTCGATCTTGGGACAACAGGACAAGTAATGATCTTTGATTTCCAACAATATGTGGAGAGTAACAACGCCGCCGCTGGAATTGGAGGTAGTCCATACAGGAGAATTTCAATCCAGCCAGAATCGTACATCAATGAGCCTCTGCTGCGCAATCCCTGTAGACTGTTCCAGATAGAGAATGATAAGGATCTCGATGATGGAGGGAAGATTTGGGGTTGCAAGGGGAAGGTGTTCACAAATATGGGGAAGAAGCCCGATACCGTGCATCACAGTGACTCTCAGTCTGACTCCGATTCTGGAGCTTCTTCTTCAAATTCAAATCAGTCAGAAGCAGAAAAATACAAACTACAGTCGTCTTATTTTTGTGAGTGGGACACGAACAATTCGGACACGAATTCGGAAGATCCCGGTAGCTCCTGCAAGGGTGTTCAGTTGTGTGCTAACGATCCGATTGTCAATGTTTGGGCCACTGCGCATTCGTATGAGATTTTAGAAATCAAAAAAGATGTTAATTTGCAGACCGCGCAAACCATCCAAGACGTCGTCAGCCCAATTGGTTTGCAGCAAATAACAGCCGATAACGAACTCTTGAAGAACACCGGTAGTTCTGGCCACACGGACTGTCCATGCATTCAGACAGATCAAGCTATGCATATGTATGGCGGAGATTATCTTGAGGTGTCACACCCAGATAGTACAGATTCTAACTCTCCAAATTTCAATGTGCAATACGAGTTTGACAGGAATTATGGGTCAAATACGTGTCAGAAGTGGGATCTGGATAATCATTGGGATTGTGTGGATCATCCTGGAGGACCGAGAACTGGTTGGGTAAACAGAAAAAACAATCCGCCGGCTGATTGCTATAAAACGTGGTGTTGGGTAGATGGTGATAATTGCATGGGCCAGCAGATGTACGAGGGCCTCAGGATTGAATCTGATGGACTCGACAAAAGATTTTCTGATATGAGATATGGACTCCAGGGCACTGCCATGGGCACCGAAACGAGCGCGGGATTCACGACTACGGACTCTGGGAATCAGAAATTCCTTCAATGGTCAGTGTCGACGTGTCAGCGCGACATCAAGGCAATCCACGTCGATGTATCCGTCAATGGCGAGTCTCTCCAGTCTACCATGTATAATCCTTCCTCGGGGCCGGTCAGGAGACTCGATTCTGTTGCCGAAAGAAATTATGATGGTAAAGAAGAAAAAAATTATGATTTGGGTAGAGAAAATAATCATCAGCGTACTCTTTCAATGTCTACAGCTCCCACAGTGTCCACAGCTCCCACAGTGTCCACAGCTGGTATAATTGTGAGTGGTAATTTAATTGTGAATGGTAATTCGGTTCATACTGCGAGTCATGGTGAAGCAGAAAATGAATCTGACAAAAATAACGTCAACAAGAAGACGAGCAAACGAAGCATGAAAGATATCAGGCGAAGCCTGAAAGATAACAGACGAAACTTGCTGAAAGATAACGTCGACCATGTAAGAATTGCTGGTATGTGGTTCTCGGGGGTACCGAATCCCCCCCCATTCGGTAATAAGGGTGAATGTCCTTTGGATATGGCTGACAAAACGCTGTCACACTGTGATGGGTCTGTCAATATTAATGCGTTGAAAGTGAGTCTCACATACGAAGTTCAGGGAGAAACTCAGGGAGATGATTCGGACGCCGTGACGTTTACAATCGACAACATTAGTGATCACCCGACTTCGAACACCAACGGGGGTCAGCCAGAATGCCCATGCCTGACAGAATTCTATGACGATGATCATGACAGACCACGGCCGGCCCATCCGGGCCTTTTGAATGCAAATGACGTCAGTGCGAAATACGGTTTCAATGAATGTAAAAAGTGGCTCTGGCATGAGCACGGCGCAAAAGCTGATACTGAGTCACATTATTCGCAATTCTGCTATGTGGATCCGAAAAATTGCTCGGAGCCCCTCTTCGAAGCGACTCGGTATGATTCGGTTTTCAATGGCCAAAAGTGGTACAAATCAGAACGGACCTGCGAAAACTCTTACAAAGCTACCGTAACAACCTTGAAGCCACATCGCCCCAAATTGATGGGTGATGACGCTTTGATATCTCAGGTCCCCGACCAAAGACAAATAAAAATAAGAGACAACGTCCACTATTGGAACAACCTCTCAAATACCGATAGAACAACGTCTCAAATACCGATCATGCCTCGTATAACAGATTTCGCTTCCTTGTCCCCGATTTCAATGTTACGAAACAAGTTTGCGTCTGAGTCGAAATTGGATTTGCAGGAAAAGGTCAAAGATCTCGAAGAGGTGAAATTTACGGTGAAACTGGCAAACAATCTTGACTGGTTTATCCAATGGCAAAGACAACAAAACCCGACGCAAATCACAGTAGGATACCGCGACAATTTTAGTGAAAACACGGCCGTGAAAAATTACACACTAAACATTCATAACTTGAGCCATGATCTAAGCGCTACTACCCTTGGTAGCAGCCAAGATACCACAACTACCCTTGGAATGTTATTGACCGCTGTGGAGGCAGATCAAAAAAATTTGGGCACCAAGACGGACGGAAATCTGATGTATTGTAGTATCCGCGCAGTCCTTTTAGGGTCCCCGGCTTTTGAATTTTACAATGATAATTTCGCCAATATGATTTGTAACATTCCTACGCATATGCAGGGACACAATCTCCGCCCAGATGTTACAGAAACGCTCGGACTCGTTGGAATCGTGTTAACTGTGAAAAAGGAAATCGCCACTACAGTTACTGACGAATGGGATAATCCCGTGACCAAATTGAAATTGGTGACTAATGAGTTTGTGATGGACCGTTTCCGTGATGCCGGAAGCTTAGCAACTCCACCCATGGCTCCGCCGCCTTCTCTTCCTCCCTCTCTTCCGCCCTCGACTCCCCCAACTGCGCCGCCTTCTCTTCCTCCGGAAACTCCTCCCCCAACTGCGCCGCCATCGACTCCTCCGGATACTCCTCCAGCCAATCCGCCTTCTCCGCTGAATCCTCCTGAAACTCCACCTTCACAGCCACCTATGAGCCCAAAACCACCTATGAGTCCGCTGCCCTCAACACCCCCGGGAACCTGGAGAGTCTGGCTGAGCGAGACTCACATCCAGAACCCTGCTTTGAGCGACGATTACAGTCGCAGCAGTTTCAATATTCCGGCTGTTCAATTGAGCAGTGCGCCCTTGAACGTTGATTCTGATGGATTTACTATACGTCCTGATACGAGCGATTATCCCTATTTCTCCGGCTGGCAAGTGGGAGACTCCACGAATTCCACGAGTCCATGGTATGTCGAAACGCCGAATTTACCTGTGGTAGAAATCAGTGTTGGGAATTTAGATTCGAGTTTGCAGCCTTTTGTATTGAATATTGATCCGAAATGGGATGACGATTTCGAAATTTCAGAGCCATCTATTGCTGATATGATATATTCGACCGCCGATCTCGACGTGGATGATCCAACCACTGTCTCGCACATTTCCATTGAGGTGAAAGGCGACGCCACGGCTCAAAATATCATAACTACCGGCAACGAGGCGCATGATAATACCACTGTGCAATATACACGAGAGGGTGCATACACTTGGTCCGCTACTTACATCCCGCCTGAACTGAAGGTTTCTTGGGGACCTGATGGAAAAAGTACTAGCGAAAAACGCGAATCCAACTCTGCGAAACTGAGAATCGCGACTCGGTTTCAGCCGGATCGTAACGGCACTACGTATCCTGATACCACCAAATACCCAGACTTCGAATATTACAACGAATACTACGACGGCGACTGTTTTGCCACGGGTAATTCGGAGACATCCCGTATCCCCAGTGTTTTCATTATCCTGAAAAAAATTGCAGAAATCTCATCCAGTCATTGGAGCGACCCCACATGGGGTCCCCATGAGGACACGACCTATTCCTCGCTTTTTGTAAACAAGTGCAGAGTGCCTCAGGATTTGAAAAATGTTAATGAGGGCAAAAACATTCTCCCCAAAGACAAAGAGCCACGTTGCCCGGTCGATATGCCTAAAAAATATCTGGAGCATGTCAAAAGTCTCAATACTAGCAGTGGCGTACTAACCAATCTGGAAACGAACAATCTCAAAATAACCAGATCCTCTTTGACCATTGCAGTCACGTACTATTTCTTCAACGGGCCCAAAAATTCTGACGGCGACAACGACGACACGAATGATTCTGCAACGAATAGTCCGAATTTCACGAGGTCCACGTTTTCCAACATTAGACGCGGGCCTACTAGTTCTAATCCCCCTACCAATGAAGACTTGTCAGACAAACTGGTGGCCGATCTCGCTTTGTATAGGTCAACGCCGTCTTCCTCGTCGTCTTCTGAGACTTCTTCGTCAAAAACACAAACCGACGACATTTATTTGTCATATTTGGATCCCCACGAGTATGTTGATCCATACGCCACTGATTCAGATCCTGAAGAATCAGATAGGAATGAATCAGATTATGATAGGATGAGGATGAAAAGGGTTTGTTTCGCACCCCCTTGTGATGAAATGTGTTTCCCTAATGAGCAAAATCATTTTGCGTTCATTCCACCGGCATTACAAATCATTACTCCAAGCGTATTCCAGTCCGCATTTGAAATGCAGACTGTCATTTCGGCATCACAAATGCACCCGACCTATACAACGTGGAAACTTTATTTTTCGGCCGATAAATTTTCCAAACAAACTATCACGATACCGAAGCCTTCAGCTGACAAGGTATTCCCTGTCCCCGCTAATAACGAGCCTGGTCCGGATTTAAAACAACATTATCCCAACGACTGGCTTACATACTACGGATTCTATCGTGACTATGGAGATGGACCTCGAAATTGGGGGGGACACTTCTTTTTTGATCCTAAATTAATTCAGGATTCTGACAATCCATGGTCGCCAGAAGGTTATGTCCAAGAGGTGATGAAGTTGGATCAAAACAAAATTTCGGGTCAAAATGGCCAAATAACTTCAACAAGTAGTCTTCTTAGCCCAAGTCTTAGCCCATTCCCATTGAACTTCTTCCCGGCCTATGCAACATTTATATCCGAGAGAAACCCAAAGCTAGATTGGACCTTTGAGACGGAGTACTATTCGATCGCTGAGCTGATCTATGCTCTTGCTGAACGAGTTCAATTCTCTGGGGGAAACCCTTTTCCGAACACTCCGAACCGCGTTCTGGACCGTTTGTCTGTCGAGGTAAGAGGTCTGGCAAGGGACCAGTGGGCTAGGTCCAGTCAGAGTTCGAACGAGCCTCCCATAATAAAGATTCGAATGGAGGGTATGTGGAGTTGGTCTGCGACTTATTTCCTGCCGAAAGTCGATTCCAATGCCGCGACCGGTAGTACTATACCAGAAAGATCTGGCGACGGCAAACTGGCTATCACAAATCGTTTTCAGCCAGATCGAGACCGATACAGAACACCAGATCGATTGAGACAATACGAAAAATACATACCAGATATGGGATTTTACCAGGTTTATACGGATACCGAGTGTTATAACCCTGAGACAGACGAAACTATCAGAGACAGCGCCAATACTGCGCTCAGCAGGGCCAATATTATCAGCCCCTTCAAAGTGGTAAAAATGGCAGAGAAATTAGCGTACCCCGACAGAGCCGGAGCCTCGAAACGAGGCCAGCTTGAGACAAAGCAAGACCCCACTTACGACTCGATTTTTGCGCGAGGCTGGAAACGAGACACACCAAAACTGTCAGACGGTTGGGGACGATGTATGCCAGATACCTATTATCCGACTTGGGGTGGCAGAAATGATTGGAATTATGATAACGTGACATTCGAACTCGAAGACGGCGACTTTAAAAACCACCCGTGTTCCGATCCAAAAGCCGCAGAGAGCAAGCCAGAGTACTTTACAAAATTTCCTGAGTACAATCCAGCCAGTCCGAAGTACGACCCGAAAACATGCTATGAATTGTTGGATTTGGCAGACCCATGGTGTGATGTGTCTGTTTCCGATGACTATGAAGACAACGAGGAAGATCAACATTCACTTGACGATTTGAAGATTAGAAGAAAGGACTTGGAGTTTGTTTTTACCTATTTTTACGAAGATTCTGACACAGCAGCAGCTAATTTGGGCCCGGACGCTCCTTCTAAAACTAGTGATAAATTCGAGAGATTCACGTTTTCCAACATCAGACGTGGACCTATTGATGCGCCTAATCCTCCTATCCCTCCCCCCGATAGTACTAATGGACAAACTACCACTGCTACACTTGATTTGTCCAACAGACTCGTATCCGACCTCGATGTGCAAGTTTCCAAGGAGATTTTTTCTAGGGTGAGTTCCGGCTCACCCTACGAGTTGCATTTGAGCTACATGGATACAAACGACAGAACGGATAACAAAGAAAAAATGTGTTACACGTCTCATTGCACTTCTCCCGAATTCCCTCGAATGGGTTCTGACCGCACTGCAAACGATTGCGAAAAATGTGATATCGATAAGACCTTTAAAGATATCTGTTTATGTGATGCGTCGCCGTGTACGGATAAGGATCACCCAGCGGACGCTGTCACCAGGTGCAATCCCCATTCACTATATTTTAGGAACAAGTGTGAGTGTGAGACGCAAAACCCTTGCTGCCCAACACCGAACAGTGAGTTCGCAAAACTAAATCCGTCCTATGCGTGTGACGTGAACAGTAATTGCCAGCTATCCCGATATACCGATGCGGTAAGACAGCGTTTTAGCGACAAGTGTGCTGCAGGTCCTCCTCTGTGAAAACTGTCTGTGAACACTGAAACTGTGGTGGTAGTGGCTCAAATAAAAAAAATCATCATTTCGTGTAAATCATTGATACACTAGCGCTGAGATAATTTATGCTATGCTATGACTGTAAATTTCGCGTCAGCGATAATTTCGCGTCAGCGCTATGCTATGACTATATCTTTTGTCAACAAATTTTGATCATGGGAATTCAATTTGATGGGAAGACTCGAGACAAATTTTGATGAGAATTCAATTTGATGGGAAGACTCAAGACAAATTTTGATGAGAATTCAATTTGATGGGAAGACTCAAGACAAATTTTGATGAGAATTCAATTTGATGGGGAGCGAGAGCTAAGTTTGAGCACGGCGGATCCAGACTCCACGGCGTTCAGTTTCTGCCGTGGTTATTGTAGTTATCTGGTTTCTGTCCTGAGGCTGTCTCAAAGGGTTTCTGTCCTGTCTTTCTGAAAGGATTGTTCTTTCTGAAAGAAGCGGAGGAGTGTTGTGCTGTTTTTTTCAGTAAAAGTCCTGCATGGGTGAAGAAGCGTTGTCATAGTGACGAGCGTTGTCATAGTGTGTGTTTGTCAGCAGTCTGTCATGTCGGCAGTACGTCATTCAATCAGTCAGTCAGTCAATCAATCAATCAATCATCAATGACATGATCTGGAAAAGGAAAAAGCGAAGGCATTCTCGTTGTATAAGTGCGCGATAGTATAATTATCGTCGAGTTATCAGTGGCAGTCTGCTGTGTAGCGCATTAAATTTCGTGACTAAATCTTTAATCAGATGTATATTTTTGGCGATCAAAAAAGACTAACTAAATTTTCAAATCCTGATTCCTGTACTCTAAAAAATAGACTCATCTCTAAGTATTGTTCTAACCAAGGTCCAGGGCCAGATGATCTCGAAGATTGTCCAAGAGAAGCGTAACAACCATCACCGCCGACGCAGTTCGCCGAGTGAAGTATATAATCATCATCATTTCAAACAAAAAATGTAAAAACTGTAATCATTGCCAGATTATAATTTATGATTAAAAAAGTCATGTCACGCCTTACAAAATGGAACGAGTACAAAATAGAATGAGTCCTCTTATTATCACGCCATGGAACATCACGCCTCATGATGCATAGTATCATTATCACGCCACTGGCACACATGACCATCTGATCACTAGCATGATCATTGAATCATGCTGCAGAGCATTATATAATTGCCACACCACGCAGATTGGTCCACGCTGAGAAGTCTAGAAATTCACGTCAAAGTCATCGCATGGACAGAAATTCGCATGAAAGTCGTTGCATGGACAGAAATTCATGTCAAAGTCATTGCATGGACAGAAATTCGCATGAAAGTCATCGCATGGACAGAATTTCTGTCAGAAAGCATTCATAGGCTATTGCATTCACATGATGGCTGTTTATTTAGGTGTTTTTTTTTCGGTTTTTTTTCCGTTTGGTATGTTAATCCGTATTTTAGGCGGAATGTATCTCAGATTATAAAAAATATTGCGCCAATCGTATATCGCGCAAAACCGTACGCAGTGCCAGTGAGAATTTAACGCAGGGACTCGAGGTAGTGACAACCTGAAATATTTTCGCAGCAATTTCCATGACTCTCATTTAGTGTTAGTATCAGTGTTAGCATATGATCAGTGTCAGCATCAATGTAACATTGTAACTTGGTCTCAGTCGATTGAATTTGTTTGTTGTGACAGTGGCGGGTGTTGGAGATTCTCCAGAAGAAGACTCGAGAAGACTTAGATTGAATTTGTTTGGAATCGTGTCTATTACTCCGAGTAATAGTCTGACTCAGGCTAGCCAACAGAGCCTGGCCCTTATCTAACAGTACAGTTCTGAGTTTGACATTGACAATGTCATTGTATAATAATTTGCAATATACTCACAACAAAGCAATTTCGTTATACAATGGCGTTAATTTCAATCTCCTTCATTCATATTGTAACCTATGATATCCAGCAATTGAAAATCGTATGATATCCAGCGATTGAAAGTCCGTTCATATTGTAACGTATGATATCCAGCAATTGAAAGTCCGCATTTAGTTCGAGCAATTTGAATTTGGTCAAATTTATTTTGAAACGCAGAAAATGACAAATCTGAAAAAAGTTTTTTTTGAGTGAACGAATGAGTCGAAGACTGCGCAGCCAAATGCTGTCCTAATCATTGGAATTATTGTTTACAACGTCGTAATGGAATTACAGCCGTACAGTACGACAATTGGCCGCAGTTTCATTCAGTGTGACATTCAATGACATCGAAAGTAAAAGCAGTTTTAACAGATAAAAACAGAAGGGTAAGTCCTGCTGTCAGCAGGAATCTGATTCCGAATAGCTGTCAGCCTGCCAGGACACGGAAGAGAGCCCAGAGTCACGGTCCTTGTCACGGAAGAGAGCCCAGAGTCACTCGAAAGACTCATTACTCGGCTTAAGTACGTTTAACGAAGTACGTGTAACGAAGTGCGTGTAATGTGCAACATTGAATTCGATGATCAGAAATCTGTGGCCCATGAATGAATAAAAGTTGATCAGAAATATGTAAAGTCAAAAAAAATGTTTGTAAGAGATGACTGTTCGAGTTCTGATTGTTCGACTTCTGACTGTTTTCGTCTGCAGTAGCAGAAAAGGGAAGAGGTATTAACTCTAAGCGTTGTTTGATAATTGCAGCCGGGAATACACTCCGGATCATTACAGTCTAGGGTGGAGCGCGACGCTCCGGATTGGGAGCAGATCTAATTGCCACGATTGACAACGTATCCAACTGACAGACTTAAGTTTTTGCGTTTGAGTCAAATGATGTGGTTGGAGCAATCAATGGCGAGAACAATTCAAAATGATGCCATCCATGATGCTTGCGGAGAGTGAGAGAGAAGAAAGCAGACGAAAAGAGATTGGGCTTTTTGGCGCATAGTAGTGGGCAAACCTGTCTGAGTCTGTGAACTTTTGGCAATTTCGCAATGTGAACTTTTGGCAACTGTTTTGGCAGCGTGAAGTTTTGGCACGAGAACTGCTATGAAGGAAAACCCGCGGTAAAGTAGATCACTGGTGGGAAGCCAGTTTTTCGCAGGTCACTTTTTTGACTATAAAACGGTAGGAGTTTCGAGTTTCACTGTTTCACTTTGAGCAAGTCACTTTTTTCACAGTACGAAGATTCAGAAGCAGCGTTACATCATACAGCACACACAGGCTCATAACTTTAGTAAGCACGGGACACATGCATAACTCGACTCATAACTTGGGTAAGCAAGGAACACCACGGCTGGTTTGTTTAATTTATCCGCAACTTTTCTTCGCGAATTCTCCCGCACCTGCGGCACCTCATAAACGACTCCACAAATTATATTCCAAAACAACAGTCAGAGACTATTCGCAACTTGCTAGTGGTCTAACCAGTGTCAGAGACTCCAGAAACTCTAGACAATTGACAACTTTCAGAAACTTAGACGTCACTCTCTCTCTCAAACTTAAGCGAGACTCAGCTTAGACTCTCTCTCAAACTTAGATTGATTGCGAGATTGAGCGACTTCAGAAACTTAGAGATTGATTGCGATGCGTATTCCCTTTCCGAATACACAATCCATCGAGAAGATTTTGTGAAATACCTTCTCTTTGTGAGATTCCACAGTCTCTTGAACGAACGAACAAAAGGACAGTGAGTCTCTTGCAGTCCACTGTCTTTAGGACTGTCTATTGTCTTTGAGACTGACAGTCCTAGAACAAAAAAGAGAAAATTGTGAGTATTTCTGTTTTGTTTTTTTTGATTCTGAAACCGTGTGGCGACGGTGAAGTACCAGAGGAGGCAAAGTACCGGAGGAGGTCGAGCCGGTTTTGAAAATAAAACTTTCAAAAACTTAAGTTAAAAGTTTTATTTATCCTCTAGGAAAAAAGTTCTATGTATCCACATCTAGGAAAAAATAGTAGGAATACACCTTAGACTGTATCCCATGCATGCCATATGATCTTGATCCTTCTGTTTAAGATCTTTCTGGTTAAGTAGTGGTGCCCGATATACATACCTTTAGTAGTACCCGATATACATACCTTTAGTAGTACCCGATATACATACCTTTAGTAGTACCGGGCCCGATATACATACCTTGATACTATAGTATATACGGGAAGTTTGAGCATCATTGTGACCATAGAATCTGTTATACATAAATTATGGGTATTCACCAACTCATTTGAGTCACCATTCAGATACATTTAGTAAAAAAAACTCATTCAGTGTCTGTATTCATCTGCTCATTTGAGTCATATCAGAAGTGTATTCGTTAGCAAAAACAAAAAACTCATTTGAGTTACCATAGATACATATTGTACATCATTAATTGACATCTATTGACATTCAGACTTCCAAAATTGTAACGCGAAATCCTAGGTGACACGTGGGGTCAGCTCACTGGTCACAAAGAGTCATGACGTCCAAAAACTTAAAGATGCCGGTCACACTGTCACAAAAGATCGTCAACAAGATGACGACCAAAAAGAATCTGATGGGGATTGGCTGCATCCTGCAGATGAATTTCTGCAATGTGAGCTACCTCGTCGACGCTTTATATGTATCTTCTGAACGAGGCGGCGGCCCAAAAGAATTCCAATCAGAGTCTTTACATGGTGTCACCATTGGTGATGGTGACTTGAAGAATCCTGGTGGTTTGAAACAAAAGCAACATATTGATCTTGATGACTCTGAGCATCATACTAATAAGCATTTGAATCAGTTGAAAGACGAGGAAAATGATGAGAACACAGGCAACACAGGCAGCAACACATATGCAGGCAGCAACGGGCGTGCAAAAAACTTTTCGGATCATCCAAAAGTGTTCAGCAAGGAAATTTTTGTTGGTGGAGAAGGTGGAGAAGGAAAACCTGCTACCAAATTTTCTACCAAGTCTTCTTCTTCTCTTAAAAATTCTAAATCTCAGCCTAAAACTCAACCTGCTGCCTCCCTAAACACCCAGCCCAAAGTCTTGGGGCCCAACTTGTTTGCAACTCAGCCCAACGTGGGCTCCAACTTGTTTGCAACTCAGCCCAAGACTATCGCGCCAGACTCTGCCACGAAAACCGGTTCGAAAACCGGTTCAGCTGGACTTTTTAATAATGCCGCTGATCCGCCTTCTACAGTCACGGACAAAAGTTCTCATCCGGCGCCTTCTGTCACGAGAAGAAACTTTACCCCAGAAGTGTTGGCATCGTCCGTAAAAGCCACAGGCTCTCCAGCATCACACTCTCATGAATTTTCAGGTGCTCACTCCAATCCCCCCGTCATGACCCCGAAATTTACGAATAATGTTGCTTCCGATTTTTCAAGAGCAGAAGGCCGCAAATTACAAACAAATGCTAACTGGTTCGATAACAGTGAAGAGTATTTGAATAACATCCACAAGCAATATTTCAACAACGACCAATGCGAAGTGACTACATCGAAAACTCGAAGACTCAAAGCCCCTGAGCCCGTCTTTTCTCCAAATTATTTTCCCCAGCCAAAGGATTTGGTGGAGTGTGTGAAGAGATCCGACCCCAATCATCCGGATCCTTTTCTCGGTCTTGGAATACCAGGACAATCACAAGGACAATCACAAGTAATGATCTTTGATTTTCAACAGTACGTGCAGAACAACAACGCCGCCGCTGGAGTGCCAAACAGTGAATACGGGCGAATCGAATCGGGTCCAAACGAGAAAATGAGGACGAATCCGTGCAGAATGTTCCAGGTTGAAAACGATAAACAACTCAATGACGGTGGCGGGTTAATTTTGGGTTGTAGGGGGAAGGTCTTCACTAATATGGGAGAAAAGCCTGCATCTGGACGTGATAACTTTCAAAGTTCTCCTTCAAATCAGCCGGACGCAGAAAAATACAAACTGCAGTCGTCTTACTTTTGTGAGTGGGACACCAGTCCAGATTCTGAAGATCTCGGGAGTTGGTGCAAGGGTGTTCAATTGTGTGCCAGCGACCCGATTGTCAATGTTTGGGCCACTGCGCATTCCTATGAGATTCTGGATGTCAAGACGGATGTCAATTTGCCGTCTGCAAAATGGGTAGTGGACGTAGTTCAAATTGGTTTGGAGCAAATATTAGCAAATAGCGAACTCTTGAAGAACACCGGTAGTTCTGGCCACAAGGACTGTCCATGCATTGAGACAGATCAAGCTACGCATATGTATGGCGGAGATTATGTTTCTGTTTTTAATTATAACCCACCAGATAATGGACTGGAATACGAGTTTGAGAGGAATTACGGGTCAAACACCTGTCAGAAGTGGGATCTGGATAATCATTACGATTGTGTGGATCATCCTGGAGGACCGAGAACTGGTTGGGTAGAAACAAAAAACAATCCGGCGGCTGATTGCTACAAGACATGGTGTTGGGTAAATGGTGATAATTGCATGGGGCAGCAGATGTACGAAGGGTACGAAGAATTCTCCATGAGAAATGGAATCCAGGACACCAGCTTCACGACTACGGATTTTGGGAACCAGCAAGACCTTCAATGGTCAGTCTCAACGTGTCAGCGCGACACTAAGGCTATCCACGTCGATGTATCCGTCAATGGCGATGGTATGCAGTATACCATGACTCCTGACATTTTTTGGCGGAGGAGACTCGCAGAGTCTGCTGTTGGAGTCGATGGAAATTCTCACGAACAAAAAGGGTTAGTTCTCACCAAGAAAAAGGGAAAAGATACTCATGGCAATGCACCTACTCTAACTCATGCGCGAGATATTCATAATGTGAACAAAAAGACGATTCCGAGCAAACGAAGCCTGAAAGATAAATTGAGTAACAGACGAAACTTGAACTATGCGCAAATTGCTGGCATGTGGTTTGCTTCCGATACTCCCGGAGCGTCGCATTGGGATCAGAATCTGGACTGTCCGTTGGATCGGTCTGACAAAGAGCTGTCATATTGCGAGGTTGTCAATATTAACGCAATGAAAGTGAGTCTCACATACGAAATGGTCGATGATTCAGGAAACGACGTGACGACGAAGTTTACTATTGACAACATTAGTGATCATGCAACTTCGAACATCAACGGAGGTCAGCCAGAATGCCCATGCCTGACAGAATTCTATGACGGTGATCATAACCGTCCACGGCCGGCCCATGCGGGTTTCTATGATCCAAATGACGTCAGTGCGACATACGGTTTAAATGAGTGTAAAAAGTGGGACTGGGATGAATTGTATGGCGCAGACCCTGCGACTAAGTCAGATTTTTCGCAATTCTGCTATGTGGATCCGAAAAATTGCTCAGAGGCTCTCTTCGATGAAACTCGCTATGATTGGGATTGGAATGGCCAAACGTGGTACAAATCAGAACGGACCTGCGAAAACTCTTACAAAGCTACCGTGACAACCCTAAAGCCACATCGTCCCGAGTTGCAGGGGGATGACGCTTTGATATCTCAGGTCCCCGACCAAAGGCAGGTTAGAATGAGAGACAATGTTTTTTATTGGAACCTTACCGACCAACCTGCGATGCTTCCGATAACAGATTTCGCTTCTTTATCCCCGATTTCAATGTTGACGAGCAAGTTTGCGTCTGAGTCCAAATTGAATTTGCAAGAAAAAATTGGAAATCTCGAAGAAGTGAAATTTACGGTAAAACTGGCAAACAATCTTGACTGGTTTATCCAATGGCAAAAACAAACACCGACGCAAATTACAGCAGGATACCGCGACAATTTTACTCAGCAGGATGCCGTGAAAATTTACACGAACAATACCGGCCAGGATGCCACCCTTGGTATGTTATTGAACGATGTGGAGACTGATCAAAAAAATTTGGGCACCAAGACAGACGGAAATCTCATGTATTGCAGTATCCGCGCAGTCCCTTTAGGGTTCCCGGCCCTCGAGTTTTACCGCGGGGAGGATAATATGGATCCCGCCAATTTGATTTGCCACATTCCTGCACATATGGGGGGACACAATCTCGACCCAATGTTGACAGAAACGCTTGGACTCATCGGTATCGCGTTAACTGTGAAAAAGGAAATCGACACTACTAACGAATGGGGCGAAACCGTGAAAAAATTGGTGACCAATGAGTTTGTGCTGGACCGTTTCCGTGATACCGGAAGCTTGGCATCTCCACCCATGGCTCCACCGCCTTCTCTTCCTCCCCAGACGCCTCCCCCGACTGCGCCGCCTTCTCTTCCTCCCCAGACTCCTCCCCCCACTTTGCCGCCTTCGTCGAGTCCCCAAACTCCTCCAGGAATTCCACCTTCACAAGCACCGATGACTCCTCCTCCAGCAACTCCACCTTCACAACCGCCTGTCAGTCCGCTTCCCCCCACAAGTCCGCCGCCGTCGACGCCGCCGGGAACCTGGAGACTCCCGCTGCCGGTCCAACACATCCAAAACCCCAACACGAACCCAAATTATACTAGTTATGGTCTTGACATTCCGGCTTTTCAATTGAGCACTGCGCCCTTGGACGTGTCTCCTCATCCTGATACGAGCGATTTTCCCTATTTCTCCGGCTGGCAAGTGGGAGACTCCACGAATGATAAAAGTCCATGGTATGTCGAAACGCCGAATTTACCTGTGGTCGAAATCAGTGTTGATAACCTAGATTCGAGTTTGAAGCCTTTTGTATTGAATTTTGATCCGAAGTTCGATTCTGGTGATACCGATTTCGAAATTTCAGAGCCATCTATTGCTGATATGATATATTCGGCCGCTGATCTCGCCGTTGTCAATCCAGAAAAAATCTCGCACATTTCTATTGAGGTGAAAGGCTACGCCACTGTTGTAAGTACCGATACCACCACTCAGCCGACTGCTGTGCAATATAACCCAGAGGGCGCCTACACTTGGTCCGCCACTTATATCCCTCCTGAAGTGGATGATTCGTATGGTCCCAAAAAACGTTACGGCTACGCGACGCTGAGAGTCGCCACTCGTTTTCAGCCGGATCGTACTACGTATGCTGATGCCAATTTGACTCCCACCTTCGAATATTACAATGAATACTACGATTACGACTGTTTCGCGACAAATCTGTTCGGTTCGGAGACATCCCGTATCCCCAGTGTTTTTACCATCATGAAAAAAACTGCAGAAATATCTTCTAATCATAACGGAATACATTGGAACACGGACACACAGGGTAATCATGAAGACACGACCTTTTCCTCACTTTTTTCCAAAAAATGTTATGTGTCTCAGCAGATGAAAAACGACACCAACATTCTTCCTGAAGACAAAAAGTCACGCTGCCCGGTCGATATGCCATCCACTTATCTGAACCACGTTTCGAGTCTTAGCAGTAACATAAACAGTTTTGACAGTCTGGAAATGAACCGGGACTCTCTGCAAATTGCGTTCACGTACTTTTTCACCGGCGGAAATCATTTCGGCATGAATAATCAGAATTTCACGCGATTCACCTTTTCCAATATCAGACGCGGGCCAGATGCAAATGCTAATCCCCCTACCAATCTGGATTTGTCGAACAAACTCGTGGCTGATGTTATTTTGCACATGAAAACAGACGAATCTGATTTTTCTGCAACAAAAGACCTCTACTTCGCGTATTTTGATCCAAACGAGTATTTTGATCCCAATTATGTCAATGTTCAATCTGGTTCTCCAAATTCATCTGGAAAAACGAAAGAGAAGCCTTGTTTCGCGCCGCCTTGCGATTCCCTTTGTTTCCCCGAAGAGGAAAATCAGTTTCCATTCATTGTGAGTGCGTCACAAAGCCAGACACAACAGCAAGATTATGGAACCTGGAAACTTTATTTTTCGGCAGATAAATTTTCTCCCCAAAAAATCACGATACCGAAACCTTCAGCTGACAAGGTATTCCCTGTCCCCGCTAATAACGAGCCTGGTCCGGATTTAAAACAACATTATCCCAACGACTGGCTTACATACTACGGATTTTATCGTGACTATGGAGATGGACCTCGAAATTGGGGGGGACATTTCTTCTTCCACCCGGCTTTAATTCCGGCTTCTGACAATCCATGGTCGCCAGAAGATTATGACAAAGAGGTGATGAAGTTGGAAATTTTGGATCAAACGGGTCAAAATAATTTGGGTTTAACAAGTAGGCTTAGCCCATTCCCATTGAACTTTTTTCCAAAATATGAAAATTTTGCAGAACCAGGCGACAGAAACCCAAACCTCGACTGGACCTTTGAGACGGAGTACTATTCGATCGCTGAGCTGATCTATGCTCTTGCTGAACGAGTTCAATTCTCTGGGGGAAACCCTTTTCCGAACACTCCGAACCGCATTCTGGACCGTTTGTCTGTCGAGGTAAGAGGTCCGGCAAGGGACCAGTGGGCTAGGTCCAGTCAGAGTTCGAACGAGCCTCCCATAATAAAGATTCGAATGGAGGGTATGTGGAGTTGGTCTGCGACTTATTTCCTGCCGGGGGTCGATTCCAATGCCGCGAGCGGTAGTATGCCAGAAAGATCTGGCGACGGCAAACTGGCTATCACAAATCGCTTTCAGCCAGATCGAGACCGATACAGAACACCAGATCGATTGAGACAATACGAAGAATACATACCAGATATGGGATTTTACCAGGTTTATGATGATCAAGAATGTTATAAGCCTGAAACAGACGAGACTATCAGAGGCAATACTACGCTCAGCAGAGCCAATATTATCAGCCCCTTCAAAGTGGTAAAAATGGCAGAGAAATTAGCGTACCCCGACAGAGCCGGAGCCTCGAAACGAGGCCAGCTTGAGACAAAGCAAGACCCCACTTACGACTCGATTTTTGCGCGAGGCTGGAAACGAGACACACCAAAACTGTCGGACGGTTGGGGACGGTGTATGCCAGATACCTATTATCCGACTTGGGGCGGGCGAAATGACTGGAATTATGATAATGTGACGTTCGAACTCGAAGACGGTGACTTTAAAAACCACCCGTGTTCCAATCCAGCAGATGCCGCAACCAAGCCAGAGTATTGGACAAAATTCCCCGAGTACAATCCAGCCAGTCCGAAGTACGACCCGAAAACATGCTATGAGTTGTTGGATTTGACAGATCCATGGTGTGATGTGTCTGTTTCCGATGACTATGAAGACAACGAGGAAGATCAACATTCACTTGACGATCTGAAGATTAGAAGAAAGGACTTGGAGTTTGTTTTCACCTATTTTTACGAAGATTCTGACACAGGTAATTTAGGTCCGCAGGCTTCTTCTAAAACCAGTGATAAATTCGAAAGATTCACGTTTTCCAACATCAGACGTGGACCTACTGATGCTCCTAATCCTAATCCTACCCCCAATAGTAATGGACAAACTACCACTACTACACTTGATTTGTCCAACAGACTCGTATCCGACCTCGATGTGCAAGTTTCCACGGAGATTTTTTCTGAAAAGACCAGTCCGATTTGGCCACCCTACGAATTACATTTGAGCTACATGGATACAAACGACAGAACGGATAACAAAGAAAAAATGTGTTACACGTCTCATTGCACTTCTCCCGCATTCCCACGAATGGGTTCTGACCGTACTGCAAACGATTGCGAAAAATGTGATATCGATAAGACCTTTAAAGATATCTGTTTATGTGATGCATCGCCGTGTACGGCAGAGGATCACCCAGCGGACGCTGTCACCAGGTGCAATCCCCATTCACTATATTTTAGGAACAAGTGTGAGTGTGAGACGCAAAACCCGTGTTGTCCCCTTGCGAACAGTGAGTTCGAAAAATTAAATCCGTCCTATGCGTGTGACGTGAACAGTAATTGCCAACTATCCCGATATACCGATGCGGTGAGACAGCGTTTTAGTGACAAGTGTGCTGCTGGTCCTCTTCTGTGAAACTGTGGTGGTCGTAAAGTGTGCTCAAGTTAAAGTAAAGTGGTGAACTTTTTACAACTTGTTTGTGGAAAAAAAAAAAGTATTTGACTCTTTGAGGTGGAAAAAAAAAAAAAAGTATTTTCTGACTCTTTGAGGTGTGTGTCAGGAAGAGCCAGGGCACACGGCGTTCAGCTTCTGCCGTTTTTGTCTGGTTTTTGTCCTGTCTGAAAGGATGTGTGTCAGAAGGGCATCATTCAGTGTGGCCGTCAAAAGGTGACTATCAGTATCTTTTAACAAACACAATTTGTCAAAAAGTAAAAAGCTCAACAGTACTCTGGAATTTCTTTCACATAGTATACGAAGGCTCCAGCTCTTCAAAACGATTATTAGGATCGATTCGATGAAAAGAAAAAAAATCTTCACGGAATTTCTTTCGCAAGACATCCTCAAAAGATCAGGATATCATTGAGAAACAAAAGAAAATTTCCACGAGGAAAAAAAATATCTTAGCACCGCCGTATTCATGCATATTCCAAACATTTAAAGATCTAGATTGAATCTGAGGAAAAAAATCTTTTACCTAACACGGAATTTCATTCATGACATACTACAGTTACTCCAAAAAGATCGAGGAAAAAAAAAAAAATCTCTATCTGCTTCTGTAAATTGTATTTTGAAAGTACATGGATCATTGTTGCTATTTCATGGATCAGTGTTGCTATTTCATGGATGTTGTCTCTGTCATATGATTTAATTGTGGAAAAAAAAAAAAAAAATCATTTGAATCTCAGTTCATTGTTGTGAATCTCAATTCATCAAGCTCCAAAACAAAGTTGCAAGGATGAATTCATCTTAAAATTTAGGACTACAGACTTGTCTTTTTTCTTAAAAATTAGGACTACAGTCTGCGCATTGTTTGACAAGATTTCATCAGCTCCTAGGCTTTCTGAAAGGTTTTCAGGAATCTGGAGTAGATCATATGGATATTTCTCATGGATGTTTGATGGTATTTCGTAAACCACATATGTGTTTAACTTTTTTCGGATCATTACGATGATCATTATCAGCAGCTGAGGCCTAGTTATGGGGCAAGTGCCATCAATTATGCCTCTGGTATTGTGAAGCCGTTGCAAAAAAAAAAGTCATGGGGAGCACTGCGTTTGCACGTTGAATGGTCGGCGACTATATACCTACATAAACAAGTCCCACAATTCATGAGCGCAGTCTTCTCCTCAGGCTCTATCAGATTGCGTCTGACTCTGTGACTTCAAGTATATCAGAAAAGATGTGTCACAGAGATTCAAAAAAAAAAAGCAGGATCTGGACGGAGGAAATCGTGTGACACAGATTCAAAAAAGGCCTGGAGGGAGGACATGTCGTCCATGAATGATATCCTCGGAGGAGAGAGGACATCCATGAATCCTTGGAGGAGAAAGGACGAGCTCAGGCCTTGGAGGAGTTGCCTTGTCGCCTTGCAGCAGTAATGTCCAGTCCCTGTCAACTTGCGTCAAGAAGTTTCCAAACTCGTGTCAAGAAGTTTCCAATCAGAATCAGACTCTTAATGAGTCTCATTGGTATTTGTTTTTGTCCCTGATGAAAATTTAAGGATATTATATGGGGAAATTAGGATGAAATTTAAAGAGGAACGTAAAAACTTTTTAGGATTCATCGTAGCCTAGAAGTTCCTGCAAAAGCACTAGAGGCGTGTCTTTTTAGGTTGTAGCATGGTCGTATTTTAATTACGACTGCATGTCATGCTAAGTTCCATCATTACATCTCTGCATTATGATCTTTTTTTTTCAGTGCATCACGAAATATGGATGCCAGGGACCCACAATTTTTGCCATATGATTCTGAAACTGAAACTGGTTGACAATAAGTTGAAGTCGGAGGTACAGGGACTCACAATTTTGAATCATTTCCATACCAGAGCCGAGAACCTCGTTCCAAATTGGAGAAAATACAAAAGGAGCCTCGAAGCATCAATCCTAGCGGAGAGAATTATCTGACACGAGTCAAAGTCACAGTGAAAGTCATTATCATTGAGCATGACATCAGGGCCTCAGCCTCATTTTTTTGACTTTCAGAATCTTCAGTCTTCTGAAAGTTTTTTTGGTCTAGAGGAAGTACCACGACGATACATAGGGAAAGGAATTACCACAACGACGATATCTTAGTCTATTATGAAATTCAAACTTAAAGGAATTACCATAGGAATCGATGACCATGAAGCAAATTGATGTGAGAAAGTCTAAAAGAAAAAAGTTAAACCATGATGATTATGAAGCTTCCGAATCCATATTGAATGATGATGACGTCTGTCTGTCATGACTTATCTGAAGTGTCTGTCATGACGTCTGTCTGTCATGACTTATCTGAAGCAACAATTGCCATGCAAATCGGTTCGAAACGTGGTCTATGGTGTTGTAAATTGTCAGACGAACGTAAAATTTTGAAGTTTTTGCCTGTTTATAACAACTTTTTTATCTGATTTGAAAGACTGAACATAATTGCTGAAGCCGTAAACTTTTTTAGGCTGTATTGAGCATTGAACTGTGAACATGATGATCTATACTTCGTATTCCTATTTTTGTTAAACTTAAAGAAAAGAAATTGACTGAATCTGAATCCTGATTGACTCTCTGTCTTAAACGTTACATGAAATTAAACTAACGTTTAATTTTAACCAAAAGACTTGTCTTTAACTGTTAACATAAGTGGTCAACGTATTTCATGTGAGAGTCTGAGACGGTGTCATGACTATGAATCAGAATTTTGAAAGTAGGTTAGACAGACAGCCCAGTGTGTGGAGCTAATTTAGTCTTTCGGGACTGGTTCCGAAAGGGGTGTCTGGTTCCGAACAAAATATTCCGAACGAAATAATGCAT
>Ga0099797_100267_pt1 | contig 34677 bp, 22 predicted proteins | sample Uncmet_Sort48C_1_FD_89871 | JGI IMG/M metagenome (GOLD analysis project Ga0099797, IMG submission 89871) | Marine eukaryotic communities from CALCOFI LINE 67, Pacific Ocean - C012_Sort48C_1 | ecosystem: Environmental > Aquatic > Marine > Oceanic | place: Pacific Ocean: Monterey Bay | collected... | reverse complement strand
GCGAGTGTATGAAAAAAGGCAGAAAGAAGATAATTACTACAAGAACTTGAGTCGAATGATGAGAAGAATGAAAATGAGAAATGGGCGAAGATATTTAGGAATGTTGGGGAAATAAACAATGTTGGGAACAAATGTTAAATATTTAATATTTGTTCTTTGTATAATGGTATCTACCAGAGCAAGACAAGCACAAATCCAGCAAGAAATGGAGGAGAAAGCACAAGACGCATTAAATTGGAGAAAGTATTACACTCAGCACTCATTTAAATACAATAGAGGTCGGTTGGTCAAACGCATTGTGGCAAAGAAGCGAGTATTGTTGAAAACATTGAAGAAGTATCAATTGGTTCAGTTTTACAAAGAAAACACCACAGCAGATAATAAAAAATATTTAAAAGAAGAAGAACAGTTCTTAAATGCTTTAGAGAAAACACCCATTCCAAACTATGTTAATGAAACGGTTAATATTGTGGCAAATGATATGAAGAATCTATTGATTGGTAACACAGATAGTCCTGTGGTCAATCCTGAAAAAATAGATGTAAGGGTAAATGTTAAATGTCCAACAGGAGGCGTAGAAGCACAGGACGACAATGAAGAGGGTGAAGATTTTGTAGATGATTATTATGTAGAAGATTTTGATGATAGTGTTGAAGAAACAAAAACAGACGATTTGGACGTAGAAACTGACAATGTTTTTATGGACGACGATGTTGAACCATCACCCCCTACACCTCCTCCACCAAAGAAAAAAAGAAAAAAAGCACCCAAATACGTTCCTTACACCTTAGCTGATGGTTTAAAAGCTATTGCTAATGGGAAAAAAATCAATGGTAACCCCATTTCAAAATCAACCGTCAAAGGTAATCAAGGTAATTTAAGACGTCTTGTGGAGTTGCTAAATTGTGGAGACGATTTGGTAGCTTGTCTCAGGAAAACTCGTAATATGAAAATGATTCAATACAAAATAGTTGATGGTAAGAAAGTGTTACGAGAAAATAAGAATAAACAGGCGTATGGGTTGGTCAAAGCTATGTTTCGCTATAGCCCAAGATTCAAACAAATGATGGGGGAAAAGGCTGTCGAACGATGGAGTGAAGAATTTGATAAAATTATGGATTGGTGGAGCAAAAAAGATAAGAAAAAGCGGACGGTGACCAGTGCTTTGAAATGGACAGAGATTTTAAAGGTATTGCCAATACGAAAGAAAGAGTATGATGACGCAAAGAAACAGTATCTAAGAGTAAAGAAAGAACTTGAACGCAACAAAGATAAAAGCAAAACAGCTGTTCTACGACAGGCATTACGAACCGCAGGTAATAATTTTAACAAAGCCAATATGTTGTATCTTATTGTAGCATTATACACGCTCCAACCACCAAGACGGCTTAATGTTTATCGTAAAATGCGTGTTGTTGATACCGTGCCTATTAAGAATACGGTTGGGAAAAAAGGTATCCAATATTTGGTCAAAGACCCTGACACCAAAGAAATTGAAAGCTATTATGGTGTAAAAAATAGCGTATTTGTGTTACAGGATTACAAAACCAATGATAAGTATTTCCAACAGCGGTTTGCCTTAAATAGACGAGCATTGCCTTCAGCATTAGGTAGCTATGGAAAACTGAGGAGCATTATTAATCAATCGTTAAATGATTACGTAAGTAAAAACAGGGAAAGGCGACAATGGTTAATTGTCAATCCAAATGACCGTCCATACAAGGATTTGGAGAATACTTACCAATCAGCATTTAGAACACCTGAGCTAATAGAAGAAAACGATGGGGAAAATGTTACCGCCAACACACTTCGTCATTCCTACATTACGTATCAAACGTTGGAGAAAAAGCTGACCGAACCAGAGCTTAAACAATTAGCTTTATTAATGCTCCACAGCGAAAAGACTCAAAAAGAATCATATTTACAATTGTTAAACAAGTATATTCCTCCAGAATTCAGTTAATTTAGGAATCTTTATCAATCATTATATTATTTTTTATAGTCATTAATAATATAATGTTTAACAATGTGAAAGATTTTTTGCCCAATGTCAAAATGGAATCGCCTCCTACACCAGAATCATCCCCTGTTTCACGTCCTTCGCTGGATATAAAAGAAAAAAAGAAAAAACCACTAAAGAGCAAAGATATTTTTTTATATTCTCATAATAATAAAATGGAATCTAATTCTACCGACAATGTTAAGATAGTTAGTGCTGAAACCATTGAAAAGGAAGCAAAACAAGAAGCGGAAGCTAAACCAGCGGAGGATGCGTCACCAAAAACCGAAGCAGAGCCTAAGTCACCTAATCGACGATTGGGTGACAGAGGACGGGATAAGAAAGTAAGAAAGAAACGTTATCCTAATGGTATGCCTGAAGAAAGGAAAGCTCAATTGGCAAAGGCGAGGGAGAAAGCATTGCGAGTTCGTAAGGAAAGAGCCTTACAACGCAAAGCCGAGAAAAAGCGGGAAATGAATGAACGATACAACCATCCAGCACCCGCACCAAAGCCTAAACCACAAGTCCAACAGCGACCAGTATCCCAACCAATACCAATTCCTCAACGTTCGACACAACCTAAAGCAAGTAAAGAACAAGCCACCGAAGCATTTTTTGGGCTGATGGACAGATGGGATGAAAGGCGACAGGAGAGGAAAAAGAAAAGAAGCAGAAGCAAAACCGAAGCCGAAGCCAAAGCCAACAGCTCCTCCTATACCACAAGCACCTACTATATATGGTAACAGAAATAATAACAGCTACAATTGGGATAATTTATTCTTTTAATAGTCATCCTCGCCACTACTTTGTGATGATTCTAATTCATTAGTTTCAAGATTTAAATAGCCTATAAATGATTCGCAATCTTCAAAAAATACAGCACCGTCTTTTCGCATTTTTAAAGGAACATATTCCGTTGTGCTGTAGTCCAACATATGGTCAAAATGTTCATAGTCTTTAAAACCATTCTCGTCATACTCACCATTTTCAAGTGTATAAGTGCGACGATAGAGTCTTTCGAATTTTTTTACCGAAGGTGGTGTTTTAAAACCGTCATAAACAAAACATTTGAAACCAGATAACGCAGAAGCAAAGTATTCATCAACCCATTTACAATTATTTGGTGGCTCTTTTCCATCTTCCCACTTTCGATAACAACCTATATAATAACCCCCTTCTTTAAAATGCTCCCTGTCGATATTTGTTACTTTTTGTAAAGCATCCTCTTCAGCAGGCATTTTTTTGTCATCCTCGTCACTTTCTTCTTCGCTTTCACTTTCTTCTTCGCTATCACTTTCTTTCTCGCTATCACTTTCTTCCTCGTTATCACTTTCTTCTTCGCTACTGCTACTCTTAGCTTGTGGCTCAGGAACTACGGCAATGGCTTCTGTTGATTCTTCCTCGGGATTTGTGTCATACACGCAATTCATCCAAGGTTTGTCCTTTTTATTTCTCTTATACGCCCATTCATTTTTAATAACCATACCATCTCTTGCTCTACAACCTACCCTTATCCAAACAGGAACACCAGAGTATTTGCTTTGTAAATGCTTTCGATACAAAACATATTCAGCTGGTCTATTATGTTTTGCTTCCTCAGCAACTTTGTGTATAATATCGGCTGGAATATTTTCCCAAAATGTATTTAAAGCAGTCAATACGTCAAACATAGATACCCTGTCCATTTTTCGACTATACGACCGCTCGATATAAGAGTCGTGTTCTTCAGTATAGACATTGAATTCTTCTACAAAAGTTTTAAATGGAATCCGCATTTGCCTTATTCGAAAATAAAAATATCGACTTGTATCTTCATCACTGTCACTATCGTCATCATCTTCTTCAACATTGTATGGCGAACATTTTCCATCAATCATTGATATTTTAACATCTGCTTCTTTACGATGCTTATGCGAAATTTTCTCATATATTTCATTTTTGTTGGGAGGCATTTTAATTGTAGGGCGGTTTGTATCTTTTTTCATCCAGACTATGAAAGCAACCTCCTGTCGATTGTATAATCCGTCAAATTTTTCACCAGACAACAATTCAACATTAACAGGGTGATACTGTAACGGTAAATGATAAATCGTTTTGTGTAACGAGCCATCGGCATTGTAAAACAGCTCCAGGTTATCACGTTTTAAATATTTTGCTGGTAACAAGAAGCAAATGGAATCGGCAAATTTAACACATTTCTCAATAAACTTTCCTTCCAAACCCCCTTTCCACGGGGGATTACCAATCACGTGAATTTTCCCCTTCTTTTCAGGAGCTACATACTCCAAAAAATCCATCTTTTTCACTTCAGGAACGTCAGGTTTAATATCGTAAGCTTCAACGTTTTTACACAATGTTTTCAAATACGGAATCCACCGCCCGTCCCCCGCACTTGGTTCAATAATTAAGTCGTTTTCTTGGTCAATTTTTATAGCCTCTTGAATAGTCGCAACGCACGCTGTTACTCGCTCAGGTAGCGTGTAATATTTGTGATATAAAGCAACGTTCTCTTTCTTTTCTTCGAGTGTCATTTTCGCCATAGCTTCTTCGGCTTTCTCCACTGGTGGCGTATATTTAACAAGCCTTTCTCTCCTATTGATAGCTCGTTTGGTGCGGAAAAGGTCATAGATATGTTTCTTGCCTAATGCATTTACTATCCACGTTTCCAGCCGAAGGAACGCATGAATAATATCCTCGTCACCAGTCTTCTCATATGCTTCAAAATATTGCTGTTCTCGTCTTCGCCAATTCTTGTAAAATCGTGAATGTTCTAAATTTACTCCGTCTTTTGGCAAACCTTCATTCGCTTTACAAAAATCTACCAGTTCTTTGTCTTTTTCATAAGCAAACCTGGTCGAGTTGATTTTTCCCCATGCTGAATACGGAGCAGGTTCTTTCCACGTGCTGTTCTCATGAGGCTTTGTATTGCGACCTGGAGTATTTGAGTTGGCAAGGGAGGACATTGGGGATGGATATTTTTATAACAAATGTGTAAGTAAATTGGTTGGCGTTTGTTGATAAAAGTTTGTGCGAAAATCTATTTGTGTGTGGGGTTAGAAAAATGGTGTGGGCGGAGAGTGGGCGACTGAGTGTGCGAGTAGCCATTCGATTATTATCATCATCATTCATCATTAAAATTATTACAATGATGAATGGACAAAAATAATATTTAGTAGTAGAGTATGGTATTCTTATTATAATTATTTTTAAGTATTATACTACTATAACTATTTACTATAGCTATTACACACTTATGCGATTTCTTCTTGTAAGAAGGTCAATTTTTTTCGAGCGTCTTCCGTCCATTCGCCATTGACTGGCTCGAGTCCTTTTGCTCCGCGTTTGAAAGTCAAACCTCCATTCGTTTTATCAAAATATTGATTCAATTCGTGTAAAGCGTCAGGTGATGATTGAATTGGCACACGTTTCTCAGTCCGTAATTTCTTTTCTGGCGATTCTTCCTCATCACTTTCCCCACGACTACGCTTACGAGATGGAGTGGAGGCACGGTTTTGGGACAAGAGGCTATTCTTACGCGCAATTCGTTCTTCCACTTTCTTAATTTTGGCTTTGACAGCTTCAATGTCATCCACAATATCACGCCTTTTTTTTGTATGGTGCTTTTCCATTGCGACATTGTTTGCGTGTCTTGCTTGGGAAATCTTTTTTTCTTTCTCTTTTAAGTCATCCTCGTGTAGCTCAAGCGAATCTTTTAGCTCTTTTAATTCTTCTTCGTCCTTGCCATCATCATACGACGCTATGATTTCAGGGAACGACTTATACGCGTGATACACCTCATTTGTTTCGTCGATAGCCTCGAGCATTTTGATAAAGGCTTTTAATCCTCGCATCTTATTGGCATTGGAAAGTTCTGCACTTATCAGTTCTTCCCCTTCTAAACCAGACGTTGATTCTGGTTTGAATATGTCCGTGAAGCACTGCTGTATCACTTGCTCAACCTGCTTTTTATTCGTTCCGCTCGAAAAACCAATACACGCGTCTGCGTGTTGGTCAATAAAAGCTTGGGCTTTTGGGCGTTTTTGAAACACTCCATTTTCCATCAAGACTTCTTCCATACGGTCTTTTATGAGCGTTTCCGGGTTATACTTAGACCCCTTTTTCGCCATGTAGCCACCGATTATTTTGTCCCGGTTTTCTTTTGATAGACCTTCCATGGTGCGTGGCGTGATATCGGCAACCACTTCAGGTGACGGAATATTTAACTTAGCCTTCAACTTCCTGTAGTTAGCAGGTTTATAATCTTTGATGTTTAACCCGAAACATTTTCTCGTCGAAGCGTATTCCACTTGCTCACGTAATTCTCGACTCACTTCTTCTAAGATTTCCACCTCATCTTCGATGTCGCTTTCCGCCCCCATGCCTTGGCTTTCAAGGTAATAGCTGGAACGTGTAGGGCTTGTCGTAGAACTCATATTGTTTGTTTGTTGTTAAATCGTTTTAATTTCTTTTAAATTATGATTTGTTTAGGTTGTTTTAATTGTTAGTTTCTGTTGTAACTTGTGATACTCTTTCCGCTTTCCTCGTTTGGTGTATGTAGATGGTTGCCTACGTGTAAAGAGGCACTACAATTATAATGTGTTGTTGTTGTGGAATACAAAAATCAGGAAGCAACAAGATGAAGTGGTGTGTGAATTTACACGGCAATAGCATTAAGAATGGCTAAATCTTGTTTTTCAAAGATTCGGCTGTATAAGATGGAATTTCAAATTTCATTGAACACAAATTAAATAGGCATAGCATTAAGAATGGTTTTGGCGGAAAAAAATGTAGTGGTGATTGTTTTTGGCGGAATCATCTCTTCACTGGTCAGGAGAATTTGTGTTGCTGTCGCTATAATATCAGTGCCGTGTAGAAAGCTTCTCTTCGGCTTCGATTTATTCTTCAAGAAAATTGCTGATTTATCATTATACGCTCTTGTAAGCATAGTAATTGTATGTAAATATTGACTGCCCCCCACTTTTCTGGCTACCGAATCTTCATCCTTCCTTATTTTTTCCGTCGTTGATGGAGTGTGAAATAATAATATTGATGAAGAACGCATACACATAAGAAACCCTTCCACATAGTATAACTTTTCCAACAGGAATTTCGAAGACGTGCGTATTTATCGAGAAAACTGTAAATATTTAAGATTTTGTTTTCTATTGTATATGTTTGGGATGGCGAGTTTGATTAAAAAAAAAGGAAGAAAAAAAGGAAGCAAAGGGAACTGTTCATATTGTGAGCATGTCAAAGGAATACTAAACCAAGCCCATAATATTCGAACGTGTCCCATGAAAAAAGCAGACAGTGAGAAGGAAGAAAAACCAGAAGGGGTTGTTCCTACTAAAAGTGTATCAACACCACCGCAAGATAACACTCCTCACTTCGACGAGCAATATAGCGTGGCACTTACGCCGTCAAGAAGTCCATCGTATTTGAGAAGGTCAAGACGTGTAGAACAAAGGCAAAATGCATTGCCGAGTGAAACACAAACAGACAAACTGTCCTCATGGTTTAGCAAAAAGTGTAATATATGGGACAACGATGAAAAGCCGTCTGCTAAGTCTTATGGCGATTGTCTAATCTGTTTAGAAACGATGTATAAAGGCGATATAATGGTTTTAGGATGTGGTCATAAACTTCATACGAAATGTGCTGAAAAACTTTACCGCCGTGGAGATAATAAATGTCCTGAGTGTAGATTGCCTGGAGTATTTACGATGCTGACGCGACCAGAGCCTCCAAAAGATAACCTAAAAAGCCTACAAATTGAAAACAATCGACAATTACAAGAAATTGTTATCTTGAAAAAGCAACTTAAGAAAGCAAAAGAGGAAAAGAAATTATGGGAAAGAGATGCTCGTCTATTGTGGAACGAATTTGTGACAGATGAAATGAAAAACCTGTTTCCTTTTACGTCGTGGTCGAAAAGATATATTTAGTAAAACAATTATTAAATATATTTTTAGTTAGCACCGCTTACATAGAGCCTTCGCCCTTTTATGCTCATATATCGCTCTACATCCCCAAAGCAAATGACACTATACGCTTCTTTTTGTTCAATCGTTCTATCGCGTGTCAGCTGAATCTTAACGGGCATATTATCGACTATTATGCCGTTACCTCTTACGCTTCCATCATAATTTAACATCAATGGAACACCTAAATAGGATGCGGTAGCATCTAATTCTTTATGCGGATGATTTTCGTAGGTCTTAGCTGACCCAAAATCTTGTTGAATATTTTGATTGTATTTATTAGCACCAGTATCGAATACTTGCCCGTTCCACGACGTCAATCCACAATTTGCCTTCAAATACAATGGCGAACCGTCTGGCTTACCATACACTTGGGACAATTCACTATAGATTTTATTATCGCTATTTAGCGGACGTGAGAATACTGGATGACTATTAATAAATACCTGTAATTCTGTGTTTCCTTGCGAACACTGAGAAAAATAGTTTCCGCAAATTGGGTTACCTGCTTTTTGGTCGCCTGCGACACTACTAAACACAGGTTGTTTTGGTGTAGCGATGAGCAATCGCCGTAAGACTTGTCCAGCAAATCCAGATTGAACGGATAAAGTTCGCGACAAAGCTTGCCCATTGACCACCTGCCCACTAACATCAGGAATTTGCGTTTCGAATGCGATAGTGTCTTCAAATGTTAGACTTATCCCTTTGTTCATCTCTGCCTGTAGCTGTTCCATAACACTTGGTTCATTCGGTGATAATGCCGACCAATACAATAAATCTACGACCAATTCACACTTGTTTTCTACAATATTATTGCCTTCAGCCCACGTAATAGGGAACGCTTTACTGACAACTCTATTACCAATAAGGTCAGGCACAAATTGGAGTTCCAAAGACAATTGCCCGTCAATCAGTCCTACTGGTAATTGTAAGAACTTTAAAAACGGGAACATTTTATTCAAATACAAACGAAATTCTGGAGTCGAGGCTTCCGTCGTTCCTAAGCGAAATGCGTCATTGACAGTCAAACTGCCATTAGCAGAATCGTAATTCAAACTTAGTATTTTTTTGTCCAACGAATATTGACCGCTCACATCAGCAACCATAAAGTCCATCATACTTCCACTTCTTGTAATATTTACCTGTTTTCTTACTGAAGGGTCGCCGAACCAACTGTTCATAGTAACACGGTGATTGGCGTAATCAGTTTGGCACACTATTTCGTTGCCGTTAAAAATTGTAGCCGTTTGAACCACCGCATTAATACCAGCATAAAGTGGTAAATTTTGATTGGTGTTCGCCGATGTCATACTCAAACAAACATAACCATTGTTGTCCATTATTCCACTTGTTGGAAGTAACCATCTGGCAGATTGTTGGCTAAATTGAGCGGGTTGGATTCTGCGCGTTTCGATTCTTTGAGAGCCTAATCCCTCCGCTTTTTTTCCAACTCGTAATAAGTTACTCAAACTTGACATTATACATACAACAGAGAAAAATATGAATCATTTATTACAATCATATTTTTACTAAAGTTAATTGGCAACAGCGGGCATACTGTTTTTGTTAATCATCAATCGATTTTTGTGATAGAAAAATGTGTATATCGATACGTTACCACGCCCATCAAGTAAAGAACGAATACGATGACTAAAGGGTTGCTTTGAAAAATCAGCAACAGCTCCAACGTTGAGCGGGTCATACGTAGTCCCCAATCCCCACACAGTATCGTCATAATTTTGATAATGAATTCTATCGTCTGGATTCGCATTACTTAAAGCTTCTGTCGTAGGACTTGCTAAAGAATTGTTCAACACACTGATTCGCTTAATAGCATCTAAGAAATAACGCTGTCTTTCCGCAAAATAACCAGAATCTTCGTATGAACCACTTCCATTTTGAACTACATTTGTATTGGTTTGACTAAACATCAATGGGTATTTTACACCGTTTTTTAGCACATCATAATTGCGAATAGGCGCTCGAATATCATATGCTGTTGCTCCAGCATTAAGATTCTGTAAAGGTGGAGTTTTGTATTCATTTTCGCTATAATTCGACAAGGAAGCAGTAGGAATAACATTGGAAAATTGGGATACAACTCCTTTTAGCGACGCATTGATAGCGAGGGTTTCATCTTTTTGCGTCATAGTGTTGTAAAATCCAGCATACCTTGTAAAAGACCAGCCATCAATAGGAGGCAGGTTGCCTGATGCTACTGAAGCGAGTGTGCCATTTAGACTACATTCGACTATTTCAAAGTATGAACCGCCATTAGCTGATGCTAACGTGCCAAACAAACAAGATGGATTGCTATTCAAATACACGGTAACCTCAATGCCATTGATACCATTGACAGCTGAAAGAGGGATTGGCGTTCCGCTAAATGTGCCTAACATTGACAATGGATGAGATACCAGTAAATCTTGATTACACATTCTATCTTGTGCCTTTGAGTTGGCAACTGAACCATATAGGTTTGACAAATAGGTGGTATAATCATCGAATGATTTTGTAGCTGGTAGCACGGACGAAGCCAATCGACCCATAAAACGAGCAGTTTCCAAATTGCGGTTGTCCTTTGTATTGACCATAATACGGTCAATTAAAGAAATACTACTAACACGGCTATCCAGTGTGATTTCCTGTGCTGGAACATTGGATGGTCTATCGCCGTTTCCATTTCTTAAACGAACTCGCATATTAAGATGGACACTTTTTGGTAATAAATATTGCTCAGTCGCACCTAAACTAAATGTCAATACGTTTCCTCCACCCTTCGTCGAATAACTTGCTGGATTTCCTCCTGAAGATACCGGACGTTGAATAGGGTTTATCTCAAACTTGTGTATAGATGAAATCATTTATTTAATGTATAGATTAAAAAATCTGCTAAATTAAATTAGAAATCGACTTTAATGTTATTATCCGTAATCGTCAAACGGCGAGTATGATAAATATTACTGCTCAACATTTTATTGACCGCTGGATTGAGGAAAAACAAGTTCAATCTTACATCTGTATCACGTAAATTACAAGAATAGTTTTGTTTGGCACATTCTCGACCAATTGTAAAATGACGACCATTCTCATCCTCCTTTCTTACTGGATAACATCTGCTCAACGCTTTACTTGTTTCTCCTAAACAGACCGCACACCAATCCAATCCATTAACGCTGAATCGACTTGTATCGACTTTTCTATTTGGTGTAAGCACATTGTTCAGTAAGAACTGGTAATTTTGTAAGTTATCAATAATAGGTTTTAAATCATTTTTCGTGAAGGAATAATTTGGGTCATAAAAATTATTGACAATACTACATCCCCTTGCTTCTACACAATCAATTAAGACCGATGTAGTGCTTTCATTAGAATTCACATTATTGAGCTTCTGCGACCAGGAGTTGAAATCGATTACGACACCGCCGTCACTCTTCATCTTTTTCATTAATGCGTCGTAGTATCCTTTTTGCGGTTCAACTACATTCGCAATCAATTCCATATTGGATATAGTATATTTGACATCGATGTTAGACGTAGTAGCCCAAACTTTTGCGTTCAAAGCCCCTCCTGTTCCAGGAGTAAAACTTGCTACTGTCAATATAACACTGGAAATATCTTGCGACATTGCTGTAACCGTTCCAGCACTTTCAGGATTACCAGACGTATTTTCAAAAACAATACTTGAACCAACTACATAAGGAACATTACTACCATTGTTCAATGCTTTAATTTGACCAGCTGGAGTAGATGATAATTTGGACAATCTTATTTCAGTAGTAGCAGAGGTAGCAATGGCTGTTTCTAAAGCAAATGCCTGTCCAGAAGCACTACTAAAACCAGTTGCTGTATATGCTCTTATACATTTGACATCTCGACAAAAATAAAGACGCACGACTAATCCTTGAGTCGCCACAACAGGAAATACCTTTTGATACAATGTGCTGGTCATTCGTAATGGCACACATACTTCTACTGTTTTAAACATTGGCTGACCCATTTCCGCCGAACTTGTAGGCATCGAAAAATACAAACTATCTAAACTATTGTTAGGCGAATAACCTTCTAAAATCTCACTCATACTGTCCATACTCGATGTGTTCTCATAATGATGACGTGTAGAAGCCAACATACCATAATCTCTTATATTTTCTATCAATGCTTGTTGATTCCCATCCCATATTTCCACTCGCTCCAATACACTTACTCCACCCGCCGAATCATCGAGCATACTTTTTGCATTTCCTTCTAATTTTACGTTAAAGCGAAGAAAACTGGACTTACCCGCAATCATTGGCACTTCACTCGCTGATATAGTAATGTTGGCAACATTTTCGGCGACATAATCTATCTGTCTGTCCGTGGTTATACTAACATCTTTTGTATTAATGCTGTTCATTTTATATAACAAAATATAAAAATTATATAAAATAGATTAAAATTGCTAAATTAAATGGCTGAACTGACAGGTGCTACATATTTGTCCATTACATTTTCCATTTGTGGCTTCGCGGTAGTGACCATATTACTTGCTTGTTTATCTATTTCCTCGCCCTGCTTTTCTTTGTCACCACCTTCAATTAAATCTTTGATTCCAGTGTATAAAGCGTAACCTCCCATAATTATTCCTAATGGAGCAGACAAAGCTTCCAAAAATGTTCCTGCTCCTTCTAAAACTGTATCCAACCCTGCTTCTCCTAAATCTGTCATTCCACTACTTGTCGCCTCTTCTGTCGCATCTGTGCCTACAGAATCTAACGTTCCAGACGGAGCGTCATCATAATCATTAGGCAAACCGCCTCCTTGACGTCCCAATCCTGGCATTGTATCCTCGTCTAATGGATTGTCAAACAAATTTCCTCCTCCTCTGCCTGCTGTTCTGGTAACACCCGTAGTATCCATTTCTAACTCACTGCCTTGAACTTCTTCTCCTTCTTCTGGTGCTACTCTGTTTGCCATTGAACGATAATCTCTTACTTTTCCTGCTATTGTTTTTAAGCCCTTACCGAGCGACTTGACCGTGCCAAATGTTCCGCCACCTTCAATCGTAGCAAAGCCAGATTCTTCGAATCCAGCGTGTTTTTCAGCACTCCCACTTAGTTGTTTAAACCCTGCTTGACTTAGTAAATTACCTTTTCGCAATATATTTTGTTGAGTCTGTGCTTGTCGGGCATCTTCATATCGCTGATGGCGACTTACTACATCACTCGCAAAGCCCCCTAAATTAGAACTTGTTACTCCATACATCTATACCATACTTAAACATTATAAATCCTCAGTATCCTCTTCCATCTCTCCATCTTCACCACCAGCTTTGACTAAATTATCACCATCATACAATAGTTCCGTAAAATTTTTATATGCTTTGCCAGTGTCCAACGCTAAATATAACCAAGACCATTTTTCCTTTTTAACATAGTTAAACATTTTTACAAAATTATCTGCCCCACCATACATATCCGCATATTCCTCAATTATCGCTTCTAATTCTTTTTGATTACGCAACTTGCTACTTATCATTACTGTAGTAGCTTGCGCTCTTAATACAGGATGACATTCACGGAATTTTTGTGAGCTGAAGACAAATAGACAAGCGTCCGGTTTGGTTACGTAGTGACGAAAACGTGTCAAAAAATACGTGATTAAATTGCCTTTCCTTGCCCTACCTGCTGGTAACAACCCAAGTGCGTCATCCATAATCAAAGCATAACTCGTGTCCATTCCATTCTTCATCAAATCTTCTTGTCGATTTATAATACCCTGAATAATAGAATCATCATATTCAAGATGACAAGAATTTTTATATAATTCATATGTATAACGATTGGTAGCATCACTACCAGCGGTTGGACTGATTATGTCAATATTAGCAAACAAATCTTTGTAAAACCGATGTAGAATGTTTTGAATCAGCACACCTTTGCCACCACGTAATGGGGCTATCAACAATACAGCTTGGGCTTTATAGACATCAGGCAAATTTGGATGAAGTTCTCGTTTCGGTGCTTTTTCTTCTCCTTCATCTTTTACAGGGTAAATGTTTAAATCAGTATCCATTATATTTATAGTAAGGTGAGATTATAAATATAATATCCATAATTTATATATGCCAGTTTTACATCATTTAGGAAAGAATTATTTCATTCCAGAACACATAATTAAACAATATTGTCATCTCTATACAGATGACGATTGGGGTCATACGATTGCCTATTATTACAGAAGAAAAAAGAAGACCGAAGTCACAGAACATCAACAGAAGCCAGATTACGTTGTTTCTAAATTATCTAAATATGAACCAGACACCTTCTACAAGCTAACCAATGAAAGTCGAAAATCGTCATTGTTTGACTACTTTATAAAAATCAAAGATAAATCACCGCCTACAATTGTCATAGGCAATGGCGAACACAAAAAAATATTAGATGATAAATTAAAACAGCTCAAGGAAGAAGAAAAGAAAATATTGATACAATTTGAGTAACTTATTTGTCTTCTTCTAACCAATCTATAGTATCATTTTCTACACCATTACCAATGTATTCGACATTAAGAACACAAGCTCCCTGTTTTTCTTGTTTGGTATTTATATGTAGTCCAGTAATACGAGAATGATATTTATATCCAAATTCTTCTAATTTTTTCTTGAACCAGTGAAACGATTGATTACTTTGTTCATCTCTTCTATATTTTTCAAACAATGGTCGAACCAAATAATTTTTCTTGTTCTGTTCTTCACCATCTTTTATTAAATTCTCATTGAACCAATCTTTGTCTGGACTTAAGTTTTTTGACAACATTTCGGTGGATTTTATCATAAATTTAGTAGGGCGTATCTTTGGCTCTTCTCGTTCAAGGTATCTTTTGTAATGTTCCAGCAAAATATCCATAAAAGCACATTTATATTGTGATTGCTTCATTTTGTCTTTCAATGTATGATTCGCTACTTTCATCATTGATATATTTTCACCTCGTTGTTTTGCCAAGTCTATATCTGCTTTGGATTTAAATGAGTATGGAAAATGTAATCCAATCAACCGTCTTTTCATAGCATCACTTTCTGTATCGTCCGTAAAACCGTAATCACAATTACGCATACACACCATAGGACAAAATTCAATAACTATTTCGTCTGCTATATACAACGTCCTAACTTTGAACCCATCTCGTCCTGTCATACCTTTAAATGTATTCGTATTAAATGGAACGCCATTTGGTGGTTCGCTTATATTAATTATACGAGCTTTACGTAATCCATATAAATGAGCAGAAAGTGTTGTTCCTTCTTTCTTAGGGTCTTTGGTTAAAACGAAAGATTTCATATCTTCATAATAATCACCTAACACCAATTTCATAAAATCCATTAATAATCCTTTTCCATTGCCTCCTTTTCCTTTACAAGCCATAAATATTTCTTCTATATTTTTTCCAGTCAGCGAACGTGACAATATTAATAGCACTTCATCCGTCGTCTCTTTATCGGGAAAAATACTTCGAATAATACCATACACCTCTTGTTTTATCTTACTATCTGCTTTACAATAGTTGTATCCACAACTCATAGTCACAGGTTTTTCTTTACTCGCAGGTTTAACTCCAGCATCTATATCGTTAAGGTCTATTATTCCATTGTCAAAACCAATAATATTGCTATCGGTGTCCATTTTTTCTTGAAATCTATCAACTGTATAATGTTGAACAATGCGTGTGACTATTTTCATAAGACTTGCTGTATTATTTACTTTCTCTGTAATTTTATTTGTTAGTTTCTGTAAGTCATTTACAACAGTCATTTGTTTTGCGTGTTCTTCGGCATTATCAGGTGGATTATTATTTAGAAAATGTATCTTTTTTGCCACAACACTGTTTAAATTATCCAACAACGGTTGAAAATATTCTACAACAACATTCGATAATCTGTCGAATCCAATAGACGAAAAAAGTCCATATTTATTAAATTTAAATCCACATTTATTATTTCCTATTTTTGTAAAAACATATTCATCTTCTTGTGGTTTATAAAATAATTTAGCCAAATCGTAATCGTGCGACGATTTTGGGAACTCATTTTTACCAATTCCATATTTTAATCGATACTCATCCCAATATTCTTCAGTCGCATCAATATTTTGAATTTTCAACTCCGTCGCAATATTAATATTTTTTCCATCTTTAATTATATAATCTTCATTCATTGGTTTCACTACAAATTCCAGGCGTAATCCTAATGTCTTGTAGATATGGGCATTTAACTTTTCCGCCAAGAATTTACTACATTTTGCCTCATTCTCAAATTGACTCTTTGGAATCATTATACCATCGTGACATAGAACACAACTGTTATCGCCCCCAATGATTTTTTCATTCATACAATATTTATATGCTTCTTCCAAACACATAAATTCATACATTTGTAAGTAGCGTGACATAAACGAGCCATCCCACGGATTGTCTATATTTTCTAATAATTTGAGACGCAATGCTTTATTTTTTTTACTAATAAGTTTGACAATTGTGTTCATCTCATTGTAGAAAGCTTTGGCGTGACGTTTTTGCGTTTTCTTGTGTATAGCAGGAAAATGGCTTTGATAATTACCGCAATTAATCATCGCAATGTATAATTTTTTTGTGTCATCTCTACTCATACCATACTTCTTCTTATAGTCCTTTATTATCTTCTTTCTATTAGAGCAATATTCTTTTAGCTTGTCGCACGGTATATCATAATGGTCGCATATGTTAGTAAGTATTATTGGATGAGCATTCTTTATGTCTATGTCATAGTATGTATCTTTACATAAATAGTGGCGTATTTCTCGCTTCATTTGTCCAATAGACAGACATCCAACAGGATACACTCTACCGTATGGTGTTTGACTGGTATATTTAACATCCATAGTATTGTCTAACGCTGTTTTTGTCAATATTTTTTTTAAACTTTTTTTGTCATCGAACGTCCATTTCTTACCATTTATATATTCTTCATACACTTCTAAGATGCCGTTTGATTTGAGAAGGGCATTTATTTTTTTGGTATCGATTAATTCTTTGAACGACAATGATTTCACATATGTGTTTTTTGTATCCAAATCTACTATTTTGGTAGGTGGAACGCTCTGGTTGTTGAGTTTTTCAGCAGAAAAACAAGGTTTTGGGGATGAGATATTTCCTAAATCACTCATTTATGTAATAAAAAAAGATAATATGTTTAAATACCTTTTTTTATTAATTTAATTAATGTTTTAGTAAATTATTTGTATGCTTTCGTTGTATAGTTTTAAAATTGGTTAATCTATAACTATTACCAACAAATCGTGTAAATTCATTGCGATAAAATAAGGGGCGGGAACCTTTTACAATTTCTTCATTGTTTTTAAATACAATTTTATACTTACGACTTTTGCCTTCTTCCTGTATTGTAACAAAACATTTTGTGCGTTTTAAAATTGTTTTCGTAAAACGTAATTGTAACCTGTATTCGGTTTTTAATAATTTTAAATTTTTGTCATAATGCGATATGCGTTCGTATCTCTTATAACTTGAACCAGGAATAAAGTGAGTGTTTAAATAATTGTTTTTACAAATTGCTACTTTAATCCGTGAATGACATTTACCATACTTCATTGACAATATAATTCTTTGCCTTTGTTGTATTGGCAAATATGATAGAATATGTGTTACTAAGTCATCACATAGAGATGGGTTAGTTACAGTCGTGGTTTTGCTTTTAGCAATTTCTTTTTTATTATAATTGTGTTGAACACATTCATCATCTTGTAGCCATATAATATCTCGTGAAAAATTCATTTTCCAGCAGTAATAATAGCAGTCAAAACTACAAGCTTTTTTAGCATTCTTATCTACTCTACCATCTACCATTTTTAAGAATTGAATGCGTTTTTGTGGTATAATAATTTGGATAGGGTCATCAGTATTTACAAATAGTTTTCGAAAATATTGTGTATTCATTTTTGATACTGGCATAATCATAATAAATGGTTTATTTAAACTTTTTAAACGCTCTAAAATCTGTGGAATTTTTGTAAATGGTGGATTACTAACAACCACATCTCCTTTATTATGCTGGAAGAAATCTATCTCTTTGTGAATCGTATTAAACCCCATATTTTTCAAAATTGTGCCAGATGAGCCATCACCATAAAATGCTTCCCATATAACTTTGTTCTTTGGAATGTATTTTTTTATGTTATGCCACGCATATGCTGGAGTCATATAATCATCGTGTTTAGAGAATTTATGTGTGTTGAAATTTGCCATTGTGTGTTTTCTGGTTCAAAAGATAATAGACAAATGTGTCAATCTTTTAATTCAATTTTATTTCAATCGATGCGTAAGATTGAACACGTGAGAAACTATGTTGTAAATTAAAAAATATATATGTCAATTTTTCAATTCAATTTTATTTTATTCTATGCGTAAGATTGAATACGTGAGAAACTTATGTATTTAGTATTTTGCTATAGAGATTTCAAACCAGGTTCGTGAGCGTTTTTTATATTTTTGCCAAACTCGTATTGTTGTTTTAGTATCATTTTCAAAACAGTAACAATTTTGTTTTACCAGTCGAACTTGTCCTGTTACATCAAATTGTAATTCAATATTCTTTCTTCTCTTTAAATAATGTAAGATTCCTGCTAATAAACCTTCGTTAGTATCAAATTGTGACACTTCATTTGATTGTCTAAATGAAAAGATATAATCATTACGCAATGTTGGTGCTTTTCCATCAGGTGTTGCCAATATAATACAATTGTGTGGAGCTGTTTCAATAGCACGTGGAACTCCTTTTTTATTTCTATAATTGCTTAATGTGAATTTTAAATCTTCTTTATTATATGCTATTGTAGTAGGACTTAAGTATTCCATAAACTCCTTCGCTCCTTTACCAAATGCGTTCATCATATTAGTTGTTGATAATTGATGACCTATCGCACATACTCTTTGCGTAATATCTTCTACTCTACAGTTTAAATGTAGTGATAAAGCTTCGCGAAAATCCGCATTATCACACCAAGTAAAAGTCTTCTCTGGTGCGAAGAACTTTACTATATCTTCTGTAGATAAACCACACGACAACGCTACTTTTATATAAAATGGGTTAAAGCATTCTTTATATTTACTTATTAAAGCATCAAACGCTTTCAAAATGTCTATTTTCGATACGGGTCTCTTATTTAATGTTGTATCCATATTAGATTGCGTGTTTTGTGTTTGCGTGTTATTAACTGTATTGCTCATACTCTTTCCTCAAAAAATTAAAGAAATATATTTATAAAATTTTAATCAATTTTATTTTAATCGATGCGTCAAATCGAAATCGTGCGAAACTTCATAGAAAATCGATGCGTAAGATTGAAAGAGTGCGTAACTAAAACAGAGAGATATAGACAAAAACTGAAGAAAAAGCAAGAAAATGTGGTATTTTTGGCAGAAAAAGGTCAAAAGGAATGGTCATTTGAGCAATTCGAAATCGAAATACGAGGATTGTGAAACATAAAAACCAGAAAGAAATGAGTGAAAACGGACAAATCGAGGTTCAAAACGGCTCATCTCCCCGAAAAACGAGTGTCTTTCTTTAAGTTAAAAACCGCTTATTTATATTATTGTTGCCTCTTTTCTGGAAATAGCTACTAAAAAAGCAAAGGATTAGAGAGATATAGAAAAGCGGGTTACTTAGAAAACCTAACCACCTTATAACGATTTCCTTACTACTTCTTTTTTTTTAGTGCCATTAGAGAGATATTTATAAAAAAACTAATGAAAAAAAAAAAGAGAGAAGGAATAATAATTTCAATAAAATGATAGTTTGTAAAAATTACGCCACTAACGCCACCAATTCTATATTTTGTTGATTTGTTATTTTGGATTCTTATTTTGAAAGAAATTAAATTATCTACAAAGAAAATCTGTTTATTAACATAACTATAGTATCTCTATGGACTGTGAAAAGTGAAGTCGTCTGTAACTTGTTGAAGAGTCACCATTAACTTGCTATGGAGGAGCGGGTTTTAATTGTTTATGATTAATATTTATGATTCTTATTTTAGAAAGAAATTAAATTATCTACAAAGAAAAGTGAAGTCGTCTGTAACTTGTTTATGAGGAAGCACCATAAGCTTTCTATAGAACAGCGGGTTTTGATTGTTTATGATTAATATTTATGATTCTTATTTTAGAAAGAAATTAAATTATCTACAAAGAAAAGTGAAGTCGTCTGTAACTTGTTTATGAGGAGTCGCCATTTAGTCGCTATAGAAGAACGCTTTTTAATTGTTTATGATTAATATATATGATTCTTATTTTGAATAAAAAAAAATTATCTACAAAGAAAAGTGAAGTCGTCTGTAACTTGTCTAACGATTTAATTAACAGGCACTTACCATACTACTATGGAAATACCATTAGGATTGGAATCATGAGTTTTTGCCATGGAGTGGTTAAAAACATCAACCACTTTATAAGCATTTCGTTACCAGATTTTTGGAGACCCGACTACTAATCGATAAAACCAACGGATTCTGTTCAAATTAGACGTGTTCAACGTCTTTTGAAGAAGTTTATTTTTACCACTCGCAGTGTTTTTCTTGAATTTGTTTGCGAGTGGGCAAATGGTCTTTGAAAATAATTCTTTGCGAATGGTGTCGCGGAAAGTGAAGCAGGGACACAGCATTGTAAATTAATAAGTATAGAAAAAGTATTCTTATTTATTTATGTTCCTATCAAGGAGACGCGCCAAATAACAGCGGTTTAGCACTGTGTTCGACAAGTATAAATACGCATAGAATCGCGGGTTGGGTTGCTATCAAAACGCGTCAAAATTCAAATTTTCCTATGGTGTGTAGGCTTAGATAATGTAAAGACTTTCCCAAAAATCCCTCAGTCCTTAATCAACTTGAAATTATTAGACGATAATAGCATTGATGGCGGAAATAAATTTTTATTAGAAGGGAATTATGCTTTGATTAGCGCCGAATCGTTGCCTTAATTATTTCTATATTGGGAAAGTTGATTAAGGACTGAGGGATTTTTGGGAAAGTCTTTACATTATATCATATACTTATACAACTTATCAACAGTATATTCCTATCAACCGGTTCGAACAAATAGTATTGCTTCCTTGGATAAGTTTAAGATAGGAGATATTGCTAAAAGTATATAATAAAAAGCAGAGTTGACGTGGGATGTTCTGGTACGGGATTCCGTCGTAGTTAATGATTTTACGTTCTGGCAAGACTTGTGGAGCCGAGATGAAATTCTTGTTTCACATTGCTCATCAAATGTTATGCATACTCCTCTGCAAACAACGCACCGATCCACTACGCCGTTGGAAACGGCAAAATAGTCAAAGGGGCACTCAGTTCTGAAGGCGATGGTAGATGCTGCAATTCAGCCAGGCGCCTTTCGTACATTTCAAAATCGAGCAAATATTTTTTATAAATGTTTTTCAGTCGGAACGATGCGCTCGTTTCTGTCTTGGAATAGTTCTCCAATGCGCGAAAGATTTTTGCCCACGAACCTTTTTCGGCCATGACTTGGTGGTGACCTCCTCGAGAAAGAACTAAATTGTACAGCCGATAAAGGTTTAATTCACGACCGCCTAGTGTCAATGACCTAAATTTAATTGATTTTCCCGTCGCTCGATAAAAGTTACGTAACTTTTCGAGAAATACAAGCGTGTCATGATCTTTCGTATACTGCTTCACATCTTCTGAACCATGGTCGACGGCACAGTCAAGCTCATCGTCCACCTCCTCTGGTGCGTCACAAAACGCATGGGATGGATCTGTATCTTTGTTCATGTAGCACGACCATACTTTGGGCAAATTTACTGGCGACCCTTGCAGTCGACGCCATTTAAGACACAAATTACACTGAACCCACGACGTCGTGGAGACATCCCTCTCCACGGGACGATCTCCTCCACCGGCATTTCGTTTGTTACTTTTTCCAGGGCGTACAGACGATATCGTAGGAAGCGAAATCCGTTGTTGCACTGCAGAAATTAAACCTCTGCGCCACCACTGAAGAAAAAAGTCAGAATCATTCCATGACTTTGGATCCACTGCCTTAGGAACATCTTTCAAGGGTACACCCGAGCTCGCTGCGAAGCACATGGAGCATGCTTGTTGATCGCTACGGTTAACGTCCCCACAGTTGCCGCACAGCCATTCAGTCCCCGGATTACAAATTGTGGCAGAGGGTGATGTGGGAATTAAGCCGACAACCGTTTGGATGGCAAATGACCGAGAAGGCAAGGCTTCCGTGCGTTTTCGTTTTATTTCTTTACCACCAAATGCATTTTTGCGCGGGCCGCTCAACATTTTCCGTTTCATTTCGCCCACCCCACTTCCGCTTGAGCCGCGCTTTCTCTTGAGTTTGGTCATCGGCTTCTTAGTGGTGCTTGTGCTCCCCTTTTCCATCGATTCTTCGCTTAATAGCGATCCATTTCTTTCCAAATCTGTGGGAATCGTACACACTTCCCCGTCCCGTTTGTCACGGCAAGCAATTATCCCTATGTCCTCGTCGGCCTTGCTGTTGCTGCGGCTCCGGCCGCTCGACCTTTTTCTGGAAGTGTCTCTGCCTTTATTCTTCTCTTCGGCCTTGACCGATTGCTGATGTTTGAAGTTCAGCTGCTTTTGTTTTTTTGCTTCTGCATCTTTCAACCGTTTCTTCTCGGCCTTGACTTGCGATAGCTGTTTTTCTTGCTGCTCACGTTCTGCATTCTGCCGCTCCTCTTCCGAATCGTACCCGTAGCATCGACTGCTTCCCATGTGCATACGAAGCACACGCCGCGGCTTTCGGGTACGTTTGCCGGTGACAATAATTCCGCTCACGTCAGCCATGGTTTGGAAAAGTCGAAATTGGAGACTAGACGAAAGATTTCTCAGATGCGGAGGAGGCAATACTGTTAGGTTTGCGAACAAATAGCATTCCTTGGATAAGTTTAAAGTTAGGAGATGCGGAGGAGAAAAATGGACGTAGATAGCGCAGATAAAGACGCTCGCAATCATGTATAACTCTGAACCACTGAACTAGTAGAGGAATGTGTGGCTACACTCCTCCTGTGTGTGGCTGGCTACCCTGCTAATCAGTTACAGTAGTTTATCGACTTGAATAGGTGTCCAACTCGGTATTTACTACGGATATCAAGTATGAGGATCAACTGAGGCGGAGGTTTGTCAACTGGGCGGACCACACGCACTTCGTGCGTGGTTGTCAACATAAAGCAGACATCGAAAATTCCCCACGATTACAGCATATACGAACTTAAGGTTGCTCCCACATGCGCCCGTTAATATACTTAGGGATCAAACTTTGTTCATCTTTCGCCATTTCAAGTACTTCTTCGATATGGCCAAGACCTAGCGCACCTTCGATTTTTGTGACATCTGTTTCTTTCTGTGCAAGTTTAAGCCTGTGGTTATAAATACTTTCGACATTTTGACGGTAAGGCGCATCCTGAGGGACGCCTTGAATATCTACCAAAATATCTTGGCAGATATTAATAAGTGTTTCTCTAGCACTGTGATCCACGGGCAAACCGACTATGCCCGTAGTTTGTTTGCCAGTTACACCCGTCAAACTGTTCGAAAAATTTCGACGGACGACAACGCGCATCGACTTCTGTACTCGCGAAAACATGGCTATGAATAATGCAAAATGTGTTCTTCGAGTGTAACGAAAACTTTTAGTTGTGTATGCTACCTTATTCCGTCATCTCGCAGACACTTATGACATGTATGGATTTACCAACCATGGACAACGAACGACGGAACAACTTGTAGTTGCATTAATTTTTTCTCAAATAAATATTTCTTCTGTTCGATCGACACCGACACCGTCCGATCCGACTGTGATTTATTGTAACTATTATATATAGTGTAGTGTTATATTAATCTGATAGAATACTTTCTCTGTTCCTCGATATCCATCCATTGTCTCTTCTCTTTTTATAATAATGTTTCGGGATTTGTGATCTGATTGGTTTGATACTTGCGCACAAGATGCATATTGTGTACTGTACTGTATTGGTACTTATATTATTATCTATCGTCCTGCGGTGCGTGCCTCTACGGATGCATACATTGACACAGCACTCAGTGATTCTATACCGGTGGTACTCGCAACAATAAAGGAAACAAAAACGGATCTTCGACGCTACGACTGATAGACTGATGAGCTGATGAGACCGAAACGGCAAATGATATTCCAGTATTTTGCCTGTCCTCCCGTTTCTCATGCGGCACAATCAATGGCCACGCAAACTAAAGTATTCGAGGCCTACAGTGCTCAAACTCAAACACGCAAGAAAGAATCCACCTCAACGCGCACGTGTTCGGTGCAGGAACCAAACCATTATCTGTAGTTTTCTACACACTGAAATAAGTGCCCTGAAGGATGTACGTCGAGATTTCATATGGAGACGGGCTCTCCACTCTTGTCAACATAAACGTCACCAATAACATTCTTTTGAGCCACTTAAAAAGTAGCGCATCGGCAGAGATGATGGAGCAATTAAAAGAGAAGCAAATACTTGCAGAAGCGTCTATTTCCGATTATTCTGCGGACTTACAGCGCACGGAAAAAATTCACGGCGTTGCAGAAACACCCGAAGAGGACTCGGATGCTGTGAAACTATTGAAAGGAAAAATAGACACTTGGAGACATTTTTTAGAAACCAGCGTGAATCCATACGTTCAAATTTTGAGCTCAAGAAGAATTATTGTCGATGTCGTATTGGACGGCTCTCCTTGTAACCTCTCTGAAAAGGCGAAAGAATATGCGAAAAATACGTTGAGCCCCAAGCAATCATTGGGATTGGTCTACAAAGTTGCCGCAGAGGACGATTGGAAGCAACTGGCGTACGTGCTCAACGATCCAGATGAAACTGCAATTGGCGCAACAAATGGAGATGGTGCTGCCGAAGGAGCGTAATTGAGCAATTGAGAGACATGATTAGGGGTTAGGTGGAAGATTCTTCCTTAAAATACGTATAATAACAGCCAGTATGCGCAAATGGGCCGAGGCGCAGTATTTAATTAAACGTTTTCTGTATCAAACATCAATTTAAGCGGTCTCCATCGCTATTTTCTTCCATAAAAAGTGTCCTTGTAATTGAACGTTCACAGTCAAGAGTGGTCCTACTCCATATTGGTTTTTTTTCCTTCAAATTTTTGATCAGTACATTGAAAGCTTTTTTATGATTGTCTTCTCTGCCTTGACACAAAATCTAAATAACTTATTACAACTGACAATTGTTTAATTTAATAATATCATACAACCATTACGTTATATTAGTTTTTATATTTTCTCCTTTGATTTTTATGACGATGATAATATGTCTCTTTTTCACCATCAATTCGTCAATAAGATTTTTTTTTGCAAATCCAGCAATCCACGTGTTTGTTCATCGTTTTCTCCTTGGTCATTCACGCGACAAACGGGTGCGTTGAACTTAGTCAATTGTCCTTTATTTTTGAACTTTCCTAGATTTTCATCGATGGCCAAGCGTGCGACAGAGCAGTCTCGCCGTTGGTTTTTGCATATTTGACGAAACTGAGGAAAGGAAACGGTTGTTCTCAAACTATCTCGAACTTGATCCAACATTAGATCGACTTCCTTGCGATCAAAATTCAACGGTAGTTGGAACAAACACGCATACAGACTAGTCATATCGTGTAAACATTCATGATTTTGAAACTCTTTGAACACCTTTGTGCATTCTGGGTGCCCAAAAAACACTTCCAATTGACGCGCAATTCGTTCTTTAGCTTGGGCTGCTTCTCGACGATCAATGATTTGGTTCGTAAACCGTCGCTTCAGCTTCTTCGTAGCTTCCGAAAATGTACGGCGATTGAAGAACGTCCATGCAAATTCTTCGTAGTTTATCACACCATCTCCATTTGGATCAAAACGAGTATATGCTGCCAAACACTCTATTGGAGTCAAAGTGTCATCAAAAGATCGCATGGCTTGGACAAACTCCTCTTTATCTACCACACCATTACCATCAATATCAAACTCTTTGAAGGCTCGTTTCAAATCGAATGTATCGTCAACCATAGCGATTTCGCGAATCTTCTTCATGCAAAGATCCGCTGCCCGCTCCACGCGCACGCTATCTTGTGGCAATGCACCTTCACTTTGACACCAAGCACTTAAAATCCGCGCCTTTAACATTGCACCAGATTCACCCAGCTTAATTTTTGCTTTCTCAATTTGTGTAGAAGCACCGCCTTCGATTTCGCCTAGCTGCAGAGGTGGCAAGAAATCTGTGCTCTTGCTGTTGCCGAGATCTTGAAAGCCTCCACATTTTCTTAATGAATCCTGGGAATGGACACTTGCTAATGATCGCCGTCCCACTGGATGCTCGAGTCTCAAAGATTCGTTTGAAATAACACCGCTATTGGTACTATTCATCTTATCTGCCTCTTCTTTTTTGGTCGTGGCTGTAATTTTAGGGAGACCTAAGTTATTTGCTTGTCCTTGTGCCGCTTTCTTCAAGGCACGGCGATTCATAAAGACCCACACAAACTCTTCGTATTCAATGCTTCCGCCTCCATCCGGATCAAACCGAGCAAAAACCAAGTCCAACTCGTCGTCTGACAGCTCTATACCCATCTCTCTCAAAACAAGCTGCAGCTCGTGGCGCTCGATGTCCCCACTCGCGTCAGCATCGAATTTTTCAAAGGCTAGTTTCAAATTAAAGTTCTTATTTTTCTTCGCAACGGCTCGAATTTTGTCCATGACTTCATCCACAGCGGCTTCTGAACCTCGCTGTTTTCTTGCTTCAGCATTTTTCTTGACCGTCTGAACCCATATTTTACACTGCCCCCCTGTCACTCCTCTTTGCGATTTCCATTCCCCACTGGGCGGGGCAACTTTTGCGGCATCTTTTTCCTTCTTCTTCTTTGATGCGTGGTGCGCGCGCATACGGTAATAGCTCTTGACAATCCAGACGAATTCGTGGAAGTGAATTGCTGCTGTATTTGTGCGGACAAGAAAATAGTAAATAAGCTCGCGCACTTCTTCCCGGTTTAACTCCAGCTCCATCATGTGGAAGATGGCCACTAAAGATACTTTTGGCGCAGGGCGCCAGTCAGGCTTTCGTCGTTCCTTGGGTCCTCTTCCATATTTCTTTCCTGCCGTAAAACGCTCAAAAAGATGCTTAATTTCTGCCTTGTGGTCGCGCAAATTTAATCGCATGTGCTTCATTAAGCTGTCGACATTTGCCGGTCTCCTCCGCTTATTCCAATGCGCCATCCAAGACTTGTTTCCCGTGTTCACTTTATCCATAAATTCGTCTTTCGTAGGCAGCACACTCTTACGCACAACGGCCCACCGTTTCTTCGCGCGTTGCGCCGCCTCCCGGCGCGCGAAGGCATCTATGGGCATGGTAGCGATGCAGTGGGCGTAAGCTTCTGTGCCTAGTGCAGAAAGTTCATCGGCACAAAAGAAGAATGCACAGTGAGAGGAAACCGACTTGGCGTTGAGATTTGCGCGCAAGCACGGCGAGGCATGTGATGTAGGTACTGTTACGTATTATTCTCATCATCTATCTACCGTACATACCCGCATTATTAATATTATACCCGCATGCACTCTCGCACTCTCGCGCAACCTTGACGAACTGTTCTTACAGAAAGAACGAACGAACTTTTAACGAATAAAAATGTTTTTTTGTTTTTTCAGTACCTAGGTACTGTAGACTGTAGATAAATACTCCATCTCTCCTACCCTAACACCTAACACCCTAAAACGCATCCATCAAAAATGTAATCTAAAATATTTCTGATAGGAAACTACGACGGTCGATGCGAAATAAATAAATGGGAAAAGCAGCTATAAAACCTTCATTCCTCGCGCAACGCACCAAGTAAGAGTCTGGCTGCAGACGTTTCCTTCCCATACATTTCTCTGAGGTGAATGGGAAACGGACGACTGTTTGCCACAAAAAGATAGTGGAGTGGCACTCGAAGGAGGAACAGCTGCAGCAGCATGAACTTCGCGGTCGCAAAGTCTACTCCCTATAGCAAGCCGTTTTCATCACCAAGAAGAAAGGGGGCTGCGTATGAGGAGGCAAGGGTATCTTGTAGCTCTGCAGCAACGGGAAACTTGTGTCGCTGGTTACCCGTAAATGTAGTTGGCCAAGTGCGGCCATGCAAACGCTCGCTCCATAGCGCTGTAGTCTATGAAAACAATATGGTTATCTTTGGTGGCTATGACGGTCTCAACAGAGTGAACGATTTGTACATGTTCAACTTTTCCACTCACACTTGGAAGTTGCTTCCCTCTATGGGATTAGCACCCAGTCCTCGAGATCGACATACAGCTGTAGTCCACCTGAATAAGTTATATGTATTTGGTGGATATGATGGAAGCTCTAGGGTAAACGATTTTTTCAGTTACGATTTCACTACAGGCCAATGGGAGCCCGTGGTGGCCCAGGGTTTGCCTCCCACGCCCAGACACTCCCACTCCGCCGTCGTGCACAATGACTGCATGTATATATTTGGAGGATATGATGGCAGTTATAAGAAAGACTTTTTTGAGTATAACTTTGTCCATTCCTTGTGGCGGCAAGTAGATTCAAAAGGAAAAGTCCCTCATGCGCGGTACAGGACAGCTTGTGTTGTGAGTGGGGACAAAATGGTGCTCTTTGGTGGACACGACGGTGCAATGCATTTGGATGACACCGCCGCCTTCGACTTCACAACCCAAACGTGGCAAATATTGAACACACGAGGAGTTCCACCACGGCATCGCGACAGCCACGTCGCTGTTGCGAATGGCAACTCTTTTTTTATCTTTGGCGGCAGCACAGGTGCTGCAATGAACGATTTCCATGAGCTCAATCTGCTTACGAATGAGTGGCGTCAAGTGCCGGCGGCTGGGAGCCATGTCCCGTGCGCTCGCTTTTGCCACGTTGCAGTATCTGTCGAGGACTCGCTGGTAGTCTTCGGTGGATACGATGGGGCAGAGCGTCTGTCAGATTTGGTCCGGTTCGATTTTGGCCCAGATGTGACATCGTCTTCCCCACTTCCAGACAGTACGCTGGCAAATGACCTGTCAGCGTTTGTAAACTGCGAGCTGGCTAGTGATATCGCGTTTATCATTGAAGACCAGCGTGTCTTCGCGCACAAGCTGATGTGTATGCGCTGCCCGTATTTACGTTCTATGCTGACAAGTGGAATGAGGGAAAGCCACCAAGATGAAATTGTATTAACTGGTATAGACTACAGCTCTTTTCTGACAGTTTTGGAGTATTTGTACACAGATGAAGCAACAATTGATCTCACGAATGCGATGAGCGTGTACCAAGTGGCCGACGTCTATCAAATCGAGCGCTTGAAGTTGATTTGCGAGCGGGTTATTATGACCTCGGTGGACGTTGGCAATGCAGCCACTCTATTGTTGGCCAGTGACAGCTGTAACGCAGTTCATTTGAAAGAAAAGTGTATGGTGTTTATATTGCAAAACTTTGATTCTGTCAGCAAGACCGAAAGTTTTGTGGAAATGGGTAGAAACAACGTAGAGCTGCTTTTGGATATCTTGAAGAGGCGATAACATATGAGAAGGTATAAGAGTTTTACGAGAACGGATGCGAAGTCATTATAATAACATACCATCAACATCTACCTTAGTAGTATTGTCATATCATATCCGCAGGAACGCCCGCAGCTCCCGTAGTCCCACCCGCAGTGAGCGAGTGATGTGACGCACGTGTGACGTTCGGATATTTATTATATGATAGGATGGATATCTGCAGGGTTAGAATTATGTCCGAAAACACAGGAAAAGAAGTTCCTATACTCTTGTGATGAGGGCCTTAGTCGAAGGTAGAGATAACAATCCTACACACAAAGATTTCTTCAACTCACTTATCTCTGATTTAAAATTAAAGAAGAAAAATATGTGCTGGGATAGGACGTCAGTTGATGGTGGGGGTTCAACTGCAAGGATGCAAGGATACTCTTTAGGGAGGAAACTAGGGATGAAGAATGTTTAAAAGTTGATCTTTATGAAGAAGCATTTAAATATAAAACTATGTTAATATAATGGTTGGTTGTACGTATTAAATTAAACCATTGTCTGTTGTCTGTTGTAAAAATCACAATTCTTCATCAGTATCCTCCTCCGAGGATAGAGCCCTTGCAGTTAAATCTTGGATCTTTGTGAGAAGCATTACAGCCACTATGCCACCTTTTATTAAGTTATTGTTTGTTCTTAATCAACTTCAAGCGCTCGATTTGATAGACGTCGGCCACTTGATACACATGAGCGTACTGTCGTTGCACGAAGAGATAGCAGCGACAGTAATACACACTCACTGTGCCATCTCTTTTAAGTATTGTCCCGAAATAACAAGGCGCATAATTTCTGAGGTCCCTTCATATATCTCAGTGATTCTGGCGTCGCGGTAGTGACGCTCTGCGGGCATGTCGCTCACATATCCCATACCACCCAAGCATTGCAAGCTTTGATGTGCACAAAACGTGGCCGCCTCGGATGCTTGAAGCTTCGCTTGAGCTGCTTCACGGGTAAACGGCAAACCAGCATCCTTTAATCGAGCAGCGTGCCAAGTCATCAACCGGGCGCACTCCAGGCGGGTACCCATGTCGGCAATCTTCTGCTGAATCATTTGAAAGTTCGATATGGGTTTGTCAAAGGCTTTGCGCTGTTGAGAGTATTCAACGGCACATTCGAAAGCAGCTTGACCAATGCCGAGTGCTTGCGCAGCAACACCAATCCGTCCAATGTCCAGAGTAACCATTGCAATTTTAAAGCCTTCGCCTTCATTCCCCAGCAAATTATTCTTAGGAATTTCGACCTCGTCAAAAATGAGATTTGCAGTACTCGAGCCACAGATGCCCAACTTGTCCTCCTTTTTTCCAAGCGTAAAACCCGGCGTATCTTTATCAACAAGGAATGCAGAAATGCCCCTATGCTTTTTAGACTTATCTGTTGTCGCAAATACCACTGCAGCATCCGCTTCGTGTGCGTTCGTGATCCAACACTTCTCACCACTCAGTATCCATTTGTCGCCAGCGTCCTGAGCGCTCGTGCTTGCCGCGCCGGCGTCGCTACCGTTGCCCGGCTCACTCAGACCGAAACAACCCAACTTTTCGCCGTGGGCAAATGGCCGCAAATACTGCTCTTTTTGGTCGTGGGTGCCGTATTTTTCGACAGGGGCACAGTACAGCGTATTGTTGACAGTCATAATGACCCCTGCGGCCGCGCAACCACGACTGATCTCTTCCATAGCAATTGCATATGCAACGTAGTCTAATCCGGTCCCACCGTAGGCGTCGTCAATAGCAACTGACATAAGCCCCAAATCGCCCATACCTTTAATGGCAGCTGCCGGGAACTTGTGCTGTTTGTCGGTGATACTGGCGATAGGCACCAGTTCTTTGTCCGCAAAATCCCTGCAAGTCTCACGCAAGAACCGGTGCTCGTCCGACAAAAAAGCCATATTGGTATACCCACGTTTCACGATCGTGGCTGCGGTCGTGAACAGTTGTTTTCGAGCAAGCATATTGGTTATCCCTGATGTTGAAGTGTGTGTGGCGCGCGTCATAAAACGGATATTGCCACGGGCTGAATGAATTCTTCCTACTCGGCCCATGCCTCGCCACAAGACAATTGTGCGATTCGATTCAAAACATTCGAACAATCGAAACATTGCATGGCCTACTCGACTTGGGCAGACCTTCAGATAGGATAATTTACTAACTGTACACTTTTTTGCATGTAAGTATCTGTATCACACTAAATCTACAACGAAATCGACGGGATCGGAGTCGCGGGCAACGTAGCGTACGAGTCTTCCTCTTCCATGATTTGGCGAGCAGTTTCGCGACGTCGCCGCTTCTCAAGCCACAACCCTACCAAGACCCCGACAACCAAGCCGACAACTACACCTACAACTACGATACCGGCCGGCATACCCTTCGTCACCACAATGGGTGCACTCTTGGCAGCGAGATGAACTTCGTGTAGGGGGGGTTGTGCCTTGGCTCTCGAATTCACTTGTTTTAGGACATCCTCTTCTGTCAGACAAGGTTTCTTAGTCTTCGATTTAATCTCAAGCATTGCCCCGTTTTGTATTTTTGAAAATTCGTCATTAGCTTGCTCGGCATCTTTCTTGGATTGCTTCTCCAGCGTCGCATCCTCAGAGACGAGTTCGTCGAGCGTTTCCAACGGGTCGTTCCGCTTCATGGTTGCACGATCAATCACGTTGTGGTTGATAGCCTTAAAGTTCTTTTCTTGGATCCCTTGGCAAGCTGCGGTTTGCTTTGTTCGGGAGCAAAATTTGCCTTCACGGCACTCCCCGCACATGCAACGGCAAGTCTTCATATCAACCTTTCCGCCTTCATGACAATCGGCGTCGATCAAGTTGCATTTGTTAGAGCCCACTTCGGGTAGCATAAACTTCGAGCAGTCTTCCCCGCTCCAGTTCTTGTCACAGTTGCATGCAAAACACATGCCTGCCTTGCCATTATTTGATAAGTCGCAAGTACCGTGGCCGCTGCACTTGTTTTGGCATGCTTCCTTCAACATGGTTGCGTTTTGCGAGGGAAGGGGTACCTTCATGTCACAACTCTTTCCCGTCCAGCCGTTCGAGCAAAAGCATTTACCTTGGGCGCAGATGCCATTTTCGCAAGACTCGTCGCACGAAGACTTGTCGCAAGCATCGCCATAATAGCCTGGCACACACAAGCACTTACCACGCACGCACACGCCATTGCTTGAGCACGAGTTGGGACATTGTTCCTTTACGGAGCAGTCTTCCCCGGAGAAGCCAGGGGAACAGAAGCACTTGCCATATTTGCATGTTCCTTTCCCACTGCACTTGTTCGGGCACTCCACAGTCTTATCGCATGCATCCCCCAGAAAACCGGGGTTACAAAAACATTCTCCTAAGAGACAGGTCCCTTGATTTGAGCACGCTTTCGGGCATTTCGTCACATTAAAGACAACGTCCAGGCATCCGGGGCCACCATACCCAGGTCGACAGTAACATTTTCCCGCAACACACTTTCCACGACCATTGCAACCGCCGCCTTCTCCGGGGCATTTTTCCATGTGCTCGCACCCAGGCCCGTGCCATCCTGGCTGGCACAGACATTGCCCAAGAGGAGTACCATACTTGTCACTAAGACCGTACGCGCACACACCATGGGAGTTGCAGTTGTTAGGGCACCCACGGGTGACACGGGCTTCTTCCTTGATGCTTTCTGAATTGGCCGCGCAATTCTTGCCCGTCCAGCCGGGAAAGCAAAAGCACTCACCGCCAGAGCAGACACCTTTTCCACCACACGTTTCTCCATGCTCATCAACTGGGCACACGGACTTGGTCTCACACGAGACTCCTTCATAGCCCGGTTGACAGATGCAGTGCCCACCCTTTCCGACGCCGTGACCTGAACAATCCATTTGCATGCTTTCTTTGCAACTCTCACCGGTGTACCCAGGCTTGCACACGCACGCGCCCAAAAAGCATTCGCCATTGCCATTGCAGTCATCGACGCACCGCTTCTTCTTCTCGCAGCCAACGCCAATAAACTGCGGAGAGCAGATACAAGCGCCATCATGACAAATTCCGTTCCCAGAGCACATGCCGTGGTCAGACGTGGGGCACTTCTTCTTGTTTAGGAATTGTTCGCACGCTTCCCCGCCCCAGAACTTGTTGCATTTGCACTGCCCTTTCGTACATATTCCGTTACCGGAGCAGTCCTTCGGGCATTCGGCGACAGTATCACACGTTTTGCCTTCAAATCCAATGTCGCAAAAACATTTGCCGTACTTGCAGATCCCATGGCCATTGCAGCCGCCAGTGCCTTTGCCTTTGCATTTTTTCTTTGTTTTGCAGTCGGTGCCTGCAAACCCAGGCTCGCAGAAGCACTTTCCACGCTTGCACACCCCGTTTCCACAGCCCTTCGGGCACAGGTCTTGTGAACAGTCTTCGCCGCCGTAGCCGCTGTCGCACATGCACTTTGCTTGTTTTTCGCCATTGACACCACATTCACTGATGCACACTCCGTTTCCAGAGCAGTCACCGGCAGCGCCCGTTGGGCAAGTTTTGGCCGCGACTTTCACCGCAGCTTTCTGTGTTCGTAAACTCTTAAATCGGGGAAGCGCTGTCTTCAACAAGGAGTCGTCACACCCATTGATTTTGTCACACAGAACTCCAAGGTCAGGGACACGTTTTTCATCCAAGTTGGCCAAGAATTTGACCACGGAAATACCGTGTTCTTTCACCAGCGCGGAACATTTCTTGGGCAAGTCAGTGGTGCTTCTCACAGACGCCGCGTTCGCCGTAGCGAGAACGCCCGCAAACACGAGTAGGACAGTCAGTTTCATCTTAACACTTAACGCGTTCAAGCAAAAATACCTGTCACGATGGTAATATCTCTTTCCGGTTAACAGCGTAAACCGTTGCAGTTTCAGTTCCAGTTGTGGAGCTTGACCGGCATCCCGTGCGTACCGGTGGGGACCTATAGTGTATATCTCGGCGACTTCCCTCTCCCCCACTTCCCTCCCCTGGGATAATATAGATATTACACTTTCTTTTTCTTCATCGTATAGCGTTACATAAACCTGGCGCCCCCACACAGCACTGCAACAGGGTGAACAAGGACAGAGCATACTCACTAGCCGCATTTTTAATAG
>Ga0099797_100265_pt1 | contig 34763 bp, 20 predicted proteins | sample Uncmet_Sort48C_1_FD_89871 | JGI IMG/M metagenome (GOLD analysis project Ga0099797, IMG submission 89871) | Marine eukaryotic communities from CALCOFI LINE 67, Pacific Ocean - C012_Sort48C_1 | ecosystem: Environmental > Aquatic > Marine > Oceanic | place: Pacific Ocean: Monterey Bay | collected... | reverse complement strand
CGTCGGTAATTAAAGTAAAGCTTAAATCAGCTTCAAATTTACCAAATGCTGATTTGTTTGGCACTTCGGACCCATACGCCATTTTAATGTTGGGTGAAAGTGACAGCCAGTTTGACTGGGTAGGTACAAAGGTACATGCACATCAAAGCGCGCGCGTTGACAACCAATTGGATCCCATATGGGACGAAACCTTTATTCTAACGGCGTCTGGGCTGAAGCAACCTATGTTAAAAATAAACGTTTTGGATCATGATGTTTATGGTGCAGATGATTTACTAGGGGAAGTGTACATAAAGATTGACCAACCGATGTCATTAACTCAATCTTACCCTTTGCAATCAAGTAATGGAACATCGAGTATAACGTTAGGATGGCAAACAATTTATGGTGCAATGAGTGGAGAACATGATGATATATGTGATAGTGAGGCTCAAATTAAAGATGTCAAACCTGCATCTAAAATACTGAATTCTAGTCACGGATGCGTCGATTGTACATTAACGACAACACAAGGACATACCCCCGTCACATTAGCGGCACAAAATGGCTGCCATGACATACTTTTATGTATCCTCAAATCAACGCATGCGAATGGCGCAGATTTAGAGCATTGTGTCGATGGAGATGGTGGGCGGACTGCTTTGATGTATGCCGCGATTAACGGAGATATTCGAATGGTAAAGTTTTTACTTATGTTTGGTGCAAATCCACACACAAAGAGCCACCATGGCCAGACGGCATTACATTGTGCTTGTTACAGCGAAAATAGCCGATCTATCGAAGTAATTAAATGTTTATTGAATGCAGAACCGGATCCTGAACATCGTCTAACGTACCTAGGTGAATTAGACGATCAAGGCTGGAACGCATGGCATATGATGGCACGATCAAAAGTATTAGGCATGATAAATTGGAGATCCATATTAGGAAATTTCAACATGTCAGCCCATGTTAACTCTACTACAAAATCTGGTTTAACAATATTGCATCTTGCTGCTTGGAACAGTGCTTATGATAGCATACGATTATTATTAGAGGGTCGTGGCCCACATAGAAAGCGCCTGTTTCCAGTTATTCATAGCAATTTTTTGACCCCAAATAATTATTCTGAACTAGACCTTTCAATTATGCAGTATTTCAATAATTCCAGCGGCGAAAACGATACTCTTCAATGCTGCATTGCATTAGTGTCAAATGGGTATTACGCTGTCAGAATGTCAGGAGAGCCATGCGAGAAGTTACTCTATCGCCTAATTTTAGATTGTCATTTACCTGGTGTGCATGGTCTTTTAAGATATGATGAAAATTCTGTAAGGTTAACCACGAAGTTAATTAAAGCGATTGAAAACGTTCGCTATGCAAGCAAGTGTACATTTACATTTACTAGCTCTGTACAGGGATGCTCGCAAATAATGTATTATAGTAAAACTCGAAAAGCAAATATTTGCATGGTCTGCCGTGATCTTTGTTGCAAACCGAACCGCGAAAAGGAAGATTTGATAGCTATTGGAATGTTGGACAATCAAATTTGCCAATGTCACTTAACAGGAGCTTGCAAAACCATTGACATTAAGGGGGATACACAACTTCAAAAGTTAACTTACGTGCCCGACCCTATATACATTAAACCTACCGAAATAAATATATTGAAAGAAAGTAGATCTGATTTAATTGCAATGTTGGCGGCAGCATCACATAGAAACGTACAAGTTGAACTCGAAGCCCATGGCTGGAATTACGGCGTAGAGTACGACGCAATCAAAATGACAGATCCGTCAGTAGTAGATTATCAAGATCTCAGCGACGAATTGAAAGAAACGCATATCGAACAAGCTGCGTATATGTTAGCATTGGTTAGAACAATTGGATACAATATAGTCGGCCCGTTAAGTCTTGAACAACTTGAAAGTAGGCGATCGTCTAAATTTACGCAATTCGATTCATATGGAAATCTGGAGCTGCCGCAAGAGCTTTCGCCGATAATATTTTGCATTGCAAAAGAAAAACACGAAATTCAAATGCATGAAAAATACATATCTGGCTATAGGTATGCCCCAATGTGGATGATTAATTCACGGCACAAAGATCAGCTGGATGAAAAAATGGTACCATTCCATCATCTAGATAATATATCCAAGACAGATGCATTGATAAATGCAGCAGTTTTCATAAATTGTTTAGTCAAAAAAGGTTTTGTTATGATTGCAACAGACGAAGATGCAATGTCAAACATAACAAAACAGAAGCAGATCGAAACCGATTTAAATATTGAGAGGGCTGCGTTGCATTGTAGCGTTCGGGATACTACCCGGCAACGATTATTGAATGTATGTTTACGCAATGCAGCTAGATCTAACCGAATTCCGGCCATGAAATATCTACTATCAAATACAAATGCGGCTAAAAATAGCACCGACAAATATAAGTATACCCCACTGATGTTCGCTGTAAAGCGGGGTAATGTCGATGCTGTTCGTATACTTTTAAATGCGGGCGCAGACTGCGAAACGAAAACGAAACATGGCCTTACACCACTGATACTGGCTTCGTATTTAGGCCATGTTGAATTAGTGTTATTATTGATAAATCGGGGTGTAAATATTCTTGCAATAGATAATAACGGCATGACGTCCTTGCATCATGCAGTATATAGAAATAAAATAGCAGTTGTTGATGTTCTTTCAGATCAACTTTGTAAAAAAGGATATTCGGTAGACCTACTGCATATTCACGATTTCAGCCAAAAGCAAAACTCTAGGAAATTAAGAGGGTCTATAAAATTGAAATTAGACAAAGGTATGAAAAAATTGAGTGCAAAGGAAGCATTTTTACAGAAATCTAAAACGGGAAAACAAAGACGTGTAGGTCAACATGAAAATATGTATTCCAAGTATCATTATTTCCATCGCAAGGAAGATCCAAACGCTGTATCTAATGACGAACGGTCAAATTTCATGAAGCTGATTAAAAATACAAAACAGATAAACAGTAAAAGTAAGTACTCTCCGTTATCGGTAGCTGTTAGGCAAGGGCATTCTACTGTTGTTCATATTTTGTTGAAATACGGCGCGAATCCTATATCAATTGATGGCAGCAGCAAAACCCCGTACGAATGTGCTCTAGAGAAGGCTGGTACTGATATTGAAAAATTAAAAACAAGAAGCAGAGGAGTTGAAAAATACTACTCATTCCATTCATATTTGCACCAGTTTTGGATGCTGTTTAGCACATCTCAGTTCAACCCATTAGCCTTTATTTGCTCTATATGTGTATGCAAACGAAACACTAACTCGCACGCACGTAGAGGAAAAATGCGACGACGCGCCGCAATAGTCAGGGGCAAATCGTATAGCGCATATAGCAGGGCAATTGAAAATGCCTCAATATCGCTACATCGTCGACGAAGTAACGAGCGCCGCATTTTGAAAGGTAGGTTTGAACAATCCTCAAAAATAATGGATATTCTTAATACGAATGTCTCTGTTGTTGCACTTCGTAGACGATTCGCTATGAAGAATGTACTTCCAAGATTCATTTTACTTTTTTTGGCAATTATATTTCTTGTCCTAGGTACAAACTATGGTCAATTAGGAACTAATTTGGATAGCACTATTAATAGCATGAAGTTTGAGCTAGAAAATTGTTTTAATAGACACGATTATAATGGCACATCCATTGTAAATAGCAATAATATTTATCGATCGCCTTGGTGGCGATGGCATAAAGATATATTTTTTAATAATGACAAAAACGTAGCAGAATTCCCGCATTCGTGTAGAACAAATCATTTGTTTGTTAATACATCCCACATTCATATTGTTGGAGCGATACGCATGAGGTTGACAAGAAAATCTGCAAGGCACCAGATTTCGGTGGAAAACGAAAGTCCTACTACTTTGAATGCAATAGAGAACTTCTCAGCAAAACAATATATTGTATTGTCCACAAAGAGTATTAGTACCAGTCAAGTAGTTATAAAATACTTAGAAAAAAATCGTGTATTTACAGAAGATATTAGAAGCATAACGACGACAATCAACATTTTTAATTTGTATACAGAGTTGTACTCCAAAATTGAATTAGCCATTACCGTGTTCAAGACTGGTAAAATAAACGTAAAAGTCACAGCAACACCGTTTCGACTAAATTTAAAGGCTGCTAGTAATGTGGATCTTCACTACCCTTCGATAGGCTTTGGTGTCGCCACGTTGATCTTTATCAGTTTGTACATTGGATCCAAATCCCCAGTCCCAGTGCTTGAGTTTTTCAGTAATCCCAGGACAGCATTAAAACGTTTATGGACAAGCTCTAGCGGGCCATTAGTTGTAGTCGTGGCACTGACATTCATTATTCTAATTGTCAATACTTTAGCATGCACAGTAGCCAACAGTATTAAGATGGAGTTATATGCCGATTCGTATATTAATTTTGATGATATTATGCGGTATATTAGCAGCTTGCATAAGTTGATATCAACATTATTATTTATTGTGTTAATGGAAATGATACATGATGTCTTGATGAAATTTCCAATTTGTGGAAAATGGGTAAAGTTATTTTTTCGCAACATCTTTGATCTTGTTTTAGTGTTACCTTATATTTTAATTTTTCTTTTGTATCTTTTAGTACTTGGCACATATTTTTGGGTATCAACAAGTGGAAATATTAATATCTTTACGTCAACACTTGTATCCTCTGCCGAATCGTTAATATTTGTACCGTTTGCAGAAGAATTCAATCGATTAAATGGTGGCAACATAATCATGCAGTCAATAATATTACTAACTATTTTTATATTAAATAAAAATCTAATTGGACTTATTGGGGATAGATGGAAAGAGCAGCTGGAGTCAGCTAGTAAGGAATGGGAGCGTATGCTAGACTCGGATTTGCGTCTATCATACTTGCATATGAACCCAATAACACCCGACAACGAAAAAAAGCGCATAAAAGAGAGAATCGGTACCCATTTTCGCTCAGCATTGTTGTTATTGGCAGAAGACGGGATCCATCATTTTGGAGATGATGTAACCACGGAGACTAATATACTACAAGCGATTCGCACAGTTGCGGAGGCCCAAACACAGATGGGTAAAGATGTAACTTCATGCATTGAAAAGACAACACATATCATCGAAACATGCAAGGAGGCAACAAAAGAATTCAAAGCCTTATTAAAAGCAACCAAAACGAATCTTGTGCGAACTCGTTTAAGAAGTGCAAAGAAGCGTATTGGTCAGTTAAAATTTACCTTTAATGCTTACAATCACGTAACAGACGCAAATGCAAAGAACCAGGTCAAAGGGCATAAGGTGTTTACCCCCCCACCCAAATTTAAGGTCCTGCCGCATACAAAATATGTATAGTAAAGAGGGAGGTTGTATGGTACAGCTGGCTGAAGCGGCAAATGCCGAGGGATATCTTACTATTAAATAGTGTTTTTATATTTGTAAATTTTATTTAGTTTAAATAATTAATGATTTTTTGCACTTGTGACCTCAGAGGCTGGACGCACTTTGCTTTTTTCATGCGACTGTTTTCCAATCCCTCCCAATGTAGCTATTTTTTTCGGAACGAATAAAGCCATTGTTACTTCCCTTGGAACTTGATGCGATCCTAGATTAGATGTTAAAGAATACAATGGAATTACGTTTACCGAACAATGGATGGCAACTAAAATGGTCAAGAAAGTGTTCACACTAATCCATATCCACCCCCGCCTCAAAACATAACAATTGTCTAGACTATCAACTATGTAAAACAACGTAGTGCCGATTTCTGTTGCATTTAGCCAAATCACCATCCGAATCATAAATAAAATAAGGCCAGGATTATGCATCCAAAATTCAGGTTCTACTTGCTTTAAGCGTTCTAAAATCTGCCCTTCTACCTTTTTCAACTCGTCAAATTCAGCTTTATCCATAATCCCGTTTCCATCCTTATCTGCTATTTTAAATATTTGTGCAGTTATTTTGTTTTTTATGCGATCTAATTTACTACCTACGATCATAATTATGATGATAGAAACAAATGTACCCCAGGCCAAATCCATCACATACGCTTTAACTATTGTTTGTGCAGATAGTACTAACCACATCCAGGAACTGACACCAGTAAGATCCATGTACTCATTTTCTACATCTTGTTTTAATTCATTGAAAAAGTTAAAGTCTTTCCCTGTTGCCTTCATCTCGGCGTTCACCTTTTCCTTATTACGAGCAACAAAGTAGTTCTTAATTGCAACATAGGTGAAACAATCAACAGATTCATGGAATTGTCTTTGGCAAGAACACAAAATCTTGTGAATTGTCCCACCAATGTATTTTGGTTCCATCTTTGAATTTGAATCATCTGCTTCAAACTTTCCCCATGACATCACTCTCTTACTTGCTCCATACATAACAAAGACAGTCATAAATATATGACATAACATTAAATAAAGGATATAATAATGTATTTCATGCAACGCTTTAATTGATATAAAGTTCTGTTGACCAGATGGGCAGGAACTTGGAAACCCAGTCCCTCTGTTGCAGCAGTCATCAAACCTATAACATGAAGGGGCACTTCCACTACTTGATGCGCCCAGCAGCATTCTTCTCGAAGAATAGCTGCTGGAACTAGAACTATTGCCCGACGATGGCGTATATTTGTCATACTTAGCATCACAACTAGGTTTCGTATTTGGTATTCCATGACACCATGAGTCAACGCATATTTCCTCAGATATTCTTTCTTCAGTTGCAAGCAATGTAATTGTCAAAACACCCACGAGCATAATTTCGTCCTTCACTTTCTCAAACACGTTCATAAAAGCCTTATTTTTTGAATGATGTATATGGTGGTGTACGCGGTGCAAGAATAATTCCACTAACGTGGAGATAACAACGTATGACAGCAACACGATAACAACGATAGAGGCACTCGTGCCATCTAGTGGAACACCTGCGCCCATACTAGATTATGTTTTCGGTTTTTGTCTCTAAATTGAGCAATTAATTGCTAACGTATTCAATTTGTTCCCTTAAGTGTATTTTCTTTGCCTTACAAAGTATTGTTAAAAATCACAACGTTTGCTGTTCTACACTGCCAGAGAGCCCCTTGAGTTTGTATAACGGACTATATTGTAGTTGACGACAATAATATAAAATACTACATAATATAGTAAAATAATAATAATAATAATTATTATTATTCTTTTTTATTTGTATTGTTATTAGCTGTTGTTGTTGTTAGTAATGCAAAATTAATAATATAATAATAATAATAATAATAGATAGATTACTATTAGTAGCAAATGACAATAATTAGTAGCTGCTCGACTGTTATAAAAAACGTTGTGACCATCTAATAAAAAAACCGATAAGACTAGTAGTAATAACCTTCATCTCCCAAATCATTGTAGGAGAAAAAGCTGTAACAGCTATTCATAATAGCAGCTGTCAAATAAGAACTTGTACAAATGAGAAATTACATACGCGGTAATAGTCAATGTTAATGTATGCAATAAAGGGATGAAAAACTGATTAAGTGCCTCGTAGCTCCAGAGCTGTGGCTAGTCGTCACAGTTTAAGTTATGGGATGTGGACTGTCCAATCTTAATTATTTCAATTGTTGGGATAATGTATTCTACGACCTAGTGGTACCCAAATTTATTTTAAGGATTTTAGTATTATAAACAAAAACATACAAATAGCACCAAGTAAATAAAAAAAAATATAAATTATGCCCGTGATAAACACCCCTTAAAAGAAAGGATTTAATTTTTTTTAAACATAGGTACCACAATAGCATTAAATAGCACTACGATATCAGGTTCGGATTAGGGTATATTTCTCACCAATCGGCACGGTGTTTTATGGTGCCGTAATGAAATCAATTACAATTTGTACGTTTTAAACAGTTGGAGGAACATAATGTTTTTTATTTCTTCGCTTCTCTAGTGACAGCCGCGCCAACATCAATCAACAAGGAGAGCAACGAAGTCTGGGAACAGCCTTTTGACGACACAACTCGATTGCCATTTTGATTTTCAGCTGCAATATCTATCATTTTTTTGGATAATATATAAAAAGAATGCGCAAAAGCACTTCGGACATTTTGAAAGCGATATGAACTTTTAGCTAGATCATCTGTGGGCTCTTCGGGGTTTTCTATTGATAACATATTTGGTCTATTAGGATTAAAAAAGTTTTTGTCTTTTTTATTGTAAAATTTGCCTGATCCCCTGACAGATATTCCAACGTTTGGATAATTCAATTTTGTACCAAAAAATTCTAAAAATTCTAATAGCATTATACCCAAATTAACGGAGGGCCTTCGTTTCATTTGACGTCTTAGTTGCTTTCTTTGTTTTGATTTTTTCCCACCAGTTAATACAAGTTCCTCTTGGCGCCTGTTGTACCAACGCAAACGCGCGTGGTATTGAATAGACGCTATTGTCATAATTTGTAACATAAATGAACCAACGCCACCTTTATACACCTCATTCAATTCACGTTGTAAAAGAAAATATTTTAATACTAAAATTAATGTTCTTAATCCAGGGACAACATCTAGCATATTTCGAATCAACTTACCCATTCGTGGACCAGATGGTTGATCAAAACAAATATCCGCATGCGTGCCATTTATATGGGTAAATTTAATTATAGGAACCCTTGCCGAATCAATTACCTCCATGAAAGTTACAATTTTTAGACGTTTTAATTCAGCGGCTAACTGATACAACGCCTTTTTTACAGGTAAAAATTCATCTAGTGCACCAAAAATTACAATATCAACATCACTTGTTGGAAGACACAAACCGGTTAAAAATGAGCCAAAAATGTCAACTTTAAGATCCTTGCCACGTTTTACACTACTACCATTCTTGATATTAACCTTTTCGCCCCATAATTTTTCTGCAAGTTCTGTAATAGTGCTTACTACAGTTTCCCTGCCAATCGTTTCTTCCTCTGTTGGACCAATTAATTTTGCGAAATTTAACATTTCATTATGTAACCTGAGAGTTGGATTTGATGGCAAAGCTGTAGCGCTGGACGCATTTGTCATATTCGAGCTTTCGATGGTCCCATTATCAACATTACTCGTATTTAAATCACCTAGCACCATCCCACGATCGCCAGATCTGAAGCTCTCATTATTATTTATATCATTTGCATTATAATTGACGTCATTCAAAGGTGACAAAAATAATATATCGTCAGTCTCTACTTCGACACTTGCATTGGATTTCGTCACGGATTTCAATAAGTCTCTTACTTTTCTGCCAGAAGGCGTTACCAAATCTTTTAGTCCAGCATCAAGCGCGGTACGTTTCGGCATGTTTGTATCAAGCGATGTAGTGGGCGGCTTTATACAACAAAATTTGTGATTGGCGTTTCGTATAAAATGATGTACCAGACAGTATTAGTAGGACCTATGTTTGTACGTCATCATATAATAATAATTATTACTAAGTGCCTAATTAAAAATATAATTAATAAATAATTATTAAATTAATAAAATAATAATCACCACAAACAACAACAACAAATAATATATGTGTTAGTACAGTTAGTAGTATTTTATTAGTATTTTTTAATAATAATAAATAATAATAATAAAAAAAAAAAATATTAATTATAATAATTATTATTATTATTATTATTTATATTATTATAGAAAAAAAAAAATAATAATATTAACAATAAATAATAATAAATAATAATAATTAATAATAAATAATGTATGATGATGTATTATTTTTTAATAAAATAATTAGTAATTTATTATTATTATTTATTATTATTATCTATCAGCTCTTATTATTAATTTAATACTGATACTCGTAGATCGTAGATACCACCAGGTGGTAAGGTAGAGACGACTATTATTTATGCTGTCTATTATTATTAAAATATAAGGTACACCATCATCACCCTGGGATCACATCAAGGACTTCATTTACGCATTTACTAGCACCACACTGAAAAAAAAGAAGGTGATTGCAGCCGCGGAGCAAAGGTCTTTTACAATGGGGGGAGAATAGAAAAACTAATTTCATTTTGTTGTACAGTGCTACACCTCCATGTAAGACTGTACTTAAATGTACTTTTCGTCTAAAGATTGTAGTACTGCCTTCTATCAACTATTTAAGTTGTTTTTCTACTTGGGATAGCCTGCCTTCTTACAGGTCAATTAACAGCGTGTGTATTATTCACCAACAAACAAATTAATATACGTAGTATTATTACTATACAGTATCCTATTAGGCGGCAGTATATTTATGTGTGCTATTAGTATTGTAATTTTTTTTATTTTAATAATAATTAATAATAAAATAATAAATAATTTTATACTGTATTATTATAATAGTTTTTTATACTTATTAGTTATTATTATTAGTAGTATAGTGCAGTCATTCTTAATTTTTTATTTATGCACTAATTATTATTATTATTGTTGTTATATATTACGTATTATTATTATTATTATTATTGATGATATGATATATAACAATAATTGTGTATGAATGGCGTAAAGAATGCACGGTTGATACTCAAGGTTATTCTATTTCTGTTACTGTATCGTTCGCCGTGTCTCCGAGATTGACATAACAGCAGTGACACCGACAATAACAATATATATAAATATATATAAACATAAACCTAGGAAAATTTAGTGAACTAAATAGTTAGAATATGGGAGGAGGTTTTGTAGACGACGAACAGCCACTTTTACCAAATGGTCAAAAGGGACCTTGGCAAGTACTTGACGGTGTAATTAACCACTGCGGCTTTGGACGTACACAAACGCAACTGTTTACTTTATGCGCTCTTGTAAATTTTATTGAAGCGATGGTAACCGCATTAATACCATTGTTGTTTCCATTGTTAAAAAAAGAGTGGCGAGTTGATAATGCACAACTTGCTTTATTAGGTTCCGCTATAAGTATTGGTATGCTAATTGGAGCACTACTGCTAGGTAAAAGCAGTGATATTATAGGACGCAAAATTTCTATGTTAATTTGTTTAGTAACAATTTTAGTATTTGGATTTGGAAGTGCATTTGCTCCTTCTATGTCTGTTATGGCGGGTTTACAACTTTTATTAGGTGTAGGATACGGCGGCAATATTGTAATTTCCACAACGTATTTGTGTGAATTTTTGCCAAAAAATGTTAGAGGCATGGCACTAACAATTGTGGCATTTTTTTTTGGCATTGGTGGCATGACATGTGTTGCTTTAGGGATGCATTTGATTCCATTATTAGGATGGAGAAAAATGCTAATGTTAACTATTACGCCTATTTTTCCAGCAATTGTATTGCTTCTTGTATCGCCTGAATCACCGAGGTACTATTTACATACGCATCAAACTGACAAAGCAATTGAAGTTTTAAACGAAATATCAAAAGTGAACGGTGTTCCTCTGCCAGACGACTTAAAACCTACAAGAAAAAACATGCGAATGCAGCCAAAATCACAATCGAAGAAAAAAGATGACAAAGGAAAAAAATCTTTTTCCAAGCAATTGCAAGATCCAACAATATACAAAACGTTGATACCATTGCTTTTATGTTGGTTTTTCAATGCATTTGGTTGTAACATCTTTGCGTGGGTACCACTTTACATTTCTGAAAGTCCAGTTATGAATACCGGTGCATCTGACCCTATGCAAAATGCGTACTTTGCTGCATTTTATATGTCGTTAGGGGATGCGTTAGGGACATTATTTGTATCTATATGTTTTGGTGCAAATTTTGGCCGCAGAATCTTATTAATGGTATTGTTATTTGTAGTGGCTGCGTTAACATTTTCTTTGGGTCGTTTGCGAAATGTTCAAATTATGTTAGCAGTGTTGCCTGTAGCAAAAGCAATGTCACAAGCAACAGCAGTGTTATACACATATACACCTGAGGTATTTCCAACTTCATTTAGGGTAAATGGTTTAGCAATGTGTAGTATCGTACATAGATTTGCACCAGTTGTTGCGCCATACTTGGCTGCTGCATTGATGAAGTATTCATTCGCACATGTAACAACTGCATTTGGAGGATTGTATTTGTGTGGTTGTGTTTCTAGCCTCTTCTTATCAGTCGAGACAGCTGGTCGAGATGTCGTGGAAGATGGTACAAAGACAGAGGATGACAAAGATTTCATGTTGATATCTGAACTTTGTAGATGTAGAGTTGCAGGTGTCCCAGGTTCGCCAGATGGTGATAATGACGGTATGATTTTTAATGGTAAAAAATACAATGAAAAACAAGAAGCGAAGCATTATGAGACAGATAGCGTTTAAATTTTGGCCACTAAAGTTTAGCGCCTTGTACTATGATACACTCTGTGTACGTGGGACCGTAATATTTTTTACTTTAATAAAAGTGTAAAATGATTATAATATATTTTTATATATGCGCGCGCGTATTTTAATTTTTAATTTTAATCTCACAATTTATGCACGAGCAATTATTTTTATACCCTCTAAAACTCATTTTCATTTTCATATATATATTTTTATTTAACTTATGAGTAAGAATTAAATAATTTAAATATATTTATTAATATATTAAACCCCAAAGGTAGTAAGGTAAGTTTAAGGCTTTAAATAAGTTGCCAGGGGGTCAATGTTGAACCTTACTTTTTTACTCAGCCGTGATAATCATGTCAATACATGATAGATTTTTCTTGTCCGAATCCTTTATGTTAACTTCTGCTTGTACTGGAATACCAGTTGGTGCATCTTTGGGTATATCTTGCTTTATTTCTCCAGTCCATTTGGCACCCTTTTGTACTGGGCAGGTTACTCCAAATTGTGTACAAATGTCAAATACTTCAAAAAACAATGTAGCGCCAAATACTTTTAATGCCAATGTTGCATTTCCACCCTGCACTGCCACTGCTGTTGGACCACCGGATATTTTGACAGAAAGGGTGCTACCGGGGGTTACAGGATAAGGTGACAACGATACTTCTGTAACATTAAGTTTATCAAGACCACACTTTGTAAAGTTAGTATCTTCGGCTTTTGCAAAACAACTCACTGTCATAAATAAAAAGAAACACGTAACGTGAAAAGAATTCATACTGCAATGTGGTAGAAATAAGCTGTAAACAATGTTGCGTTATAACTACCAATAAAAGTCTTAATGCAAAGGAGCACGATTGCCTAACACTTTCATACATTGTACATCTAATACTATTGCATGTATGTGTGTGTATTATTATGTGGTTGTTTGTTAAAAAAAAATGTTATTATATTATTTATATTTATTATTTATTATTCCAGAATCACGAAACAATTCCTCTACTTTTAGCCTTAATTTTCCCAAATCACGAAACAGTTTGTTTCGTGATTCTTTTTTAAGCCAATAATAAGCTTTAGTGCTATTGCCTGCTAACGGGAAAAAATAAGCAAAAGTCAAAAGAATCACGAAACAAACTGTTTCGTGATTTCGTGTACTTAAACTCATAAAAAGAATAGTATTTTTAAAACCCTTTAGCCTATCAAAAAGATCATATTATTATACAATTTTTTTATTTTACGAAGGCCTGATTTAGGCCTTCGTAAAATAATAATAATAATATAGTAGATAATAATAGCACAATATAATAGTAATAATAATAATAATAATATTATTATTCTTCATTTTGATCAACGTCTAACGTCTATATCAATCACAGAATCAGTTGCTGAGTACGATTATACAATTATCAAATAAAAACACCCAATATAAAAACATTTAATATGTTATTGATATGGGCGGTAACATTAGTTACCAGTGTTGTCATTGGTAATAGTGGTAATAGCAATAATGGAGAAGAAACGACAGAACAACATGAAGCACGTGTGCAGCGTGAGCTTGCTGAAGCTAGTGCTATACAAGATCGCCGTATTAAAAAAAAGACTGAAATAGAATACGCAAGAACATACCATCCAAGAACTGTAAGTTGGTTCAAACAAGAATACCCTGAATTAGTTGTAGACGGTAAGATCAGGTATGATAAATTAGAATGGAATCAATTTAAACGTTATCTGGGAACAAGAAAGGTAAAGAAACGAAAGAAATACCGAACAGATTCCAACAATATTTATCAACTAGCTGGTGAATCTACCATGCAAAAATATGTGGCAGCAGAAAGATTCTATTTGAGCAAGCAGATGCCGGAATATAGCTTTTCTACATCATTTGAAAAAAACGTAACAGAGTTTATGACAGGGCACCGTAAATTAATTAAAGAACAACAAGCCAAGGGGTTAAGAATGGAAGAAGATAAAGAATATCTCCCATGGACAGTTTATCGCTGGTTAATGCAATATTTCTTTACTTATGCTATTGGTGGTAATATACCTGTTTTGTGCTTGGCCTTTTTGTCTGTTACGTGGAACCTTATGTGCCGTGGTATAAATACAGAAACAGTTAAATTAAGCCAACTGAAAGGTGATGGGGATGCTATAATTTTCGATTTGAAGGTGACAAAAAAGAACCAAGAGGGCAAAAAAGATGAGATAAAGCATGTTTTTGCTAATTCCCAAGATCCATCGATCTGTTGTTTCACAAGCCTGGGATTATGGTTGTTGCTATATGGACAACCATTTACCGACAAAGCTCTTCTGTTCCCTGGTGGAAATCAGAGAATTGTTTACCATGACCACGAATCAAAGGCATTAAAAAGTGATGCTGGTGCAAAGGAATTGTCCTTCTACAGTTTGACATGGGATGACATTGGTCTCCACAGTATACGTAAAGGAGTTGCAACTTTTGTAACAATGGGTAGCACTATTTGCAACATAGTTGCTGTGTGTTTACGTGCCGGATGGGGTATGGGGGTGCAAGGACGATACTTTAAGCATGAAGGTGCAGGTGATTGTTTTGTCGGGCGTGCATGTGCAGGAAACCCCATCAATAGCATAGAGTTTGTGAAATTACCACCCCGTTTCATACGTAGTGAAGAAAATGATAAATTAGTTGAAAAAGCTATAAAAGATGCATTTCCAACGTTAGCTGTAAATGCGCAAATGAATGGTGTTTTGAGTTTACTGCTCGCATCATTAGCTTATCATCACGTATGGCTAGAAGAGACTTTACCTGAAAATTCTCGAATTAGGTCAACGTATCCATTTTTAAAACCTTATTTTCTTCGTGATTTAAAAAAAATTGTGGTATGTTGTTTTGAATGGGAGGATGATAATTTTGATCGATTAAATGCAAAGGGGGCATCACCAGAACATTATGCAATGAAAGAACGTGCTATAATGCGCCAAGAAAATTTAGAAAAATTTGCTGAACTTAATGCAAAATTGGATAACCAAGCAACAGGATTAGCAGAATTAAAAAAATCAGTAGAAGATCTACCCAAAAAAACAACAGCAGCGTTAGAACAATTTGCAGAAGTTAATGCTATAAGAAATGGTGTAGTGACTCAAGGACAATTTCTTGATTTCACAAATACAATTACCACTGCTTTTAAAAATGCTATAGCTGCAATGCAAAATCCTATTTCAGTTGCAAGTCAAGAGGTAAGTAACGATGAAAGTGAAGATTCAGCTGTTATTAATCCTGAATTTGAAATATTTGAAACAGCTGAAGTAAAACCAGTAAAACCATGGGGTGGTAAATTGCGTCGTGTACGTAAGGGTTTTATTTATCCAAATGTGGGTCTAAAAGAGGCACTAGTTGTCTGGTATTATGGGGGTTATTACCCAGATTCGTGTTTAGAAGAAGATGAGCTTTTAAACGGAGAACGGGTGCGTTTTCCACCACTTAGACTAGTAACATGCCATGATTTGGAGCGACATAATCATGGACGTAGGTCAAAGTGGTTTAAGGTATTAAATTCTGTTACTAAATTTACACCTCGTAATAATATTCCAGAATATCCCAGCATGTTGCAACTGGTAGAAATCATGGAAGCGGGAAAGCACGTGGTGATGGCACCATCTTTAGAATACGATATAGACCAATTATCAAATACAATCAATACCATGTATGACTATGTAATCAAGAATGGGATAAGTAGTACAAATAGTAAACTTAAACGTAAAAAAAGTAGTGGTAGTTCAAGTAACGTACGTAGGAAAAGTTTACCAAGAAAGGCAAAGAATAAGTTAGGACAGATCAAAAAATTTTTGGATGAACGTGCACTTCAGGATAGTCGTCAGCGAGTAGTGTAAGTATTTAATTGAAAACCTTACTACATTTAATTTTACGTATTGAGCTTGCATATCTCGTTAACTAGACGTAATTTTGTTATATATTTCAAATAATCATAGTGTATATCATACTTAAACTTCCTATTAAATATTGCTTAATGCTATTCCCCTTGTATCAAATCACGAAACAAACTGTTTCGTGATTCTTATCCATGTATTATTATTATTAACTTATTATTAAATTTACAGTAGTGTGCTGTATTCTAGTCTATTACATATGATAGGTTGTCTTGATTAAAAAAGGCTGCAGCTACCTGGCACCCTGCAGCAACATATTGTAATTATAATAGCTCAGGTTGGCTCGTCCTACTGGTATGGCATGTCGACACACATCAACACTCTTAATAAGTATAAGTAATTGTAAAAAACAACCTATATAGTAGTTTTAGTAGTGTACATGTGATATATTACTATCTATAGATAGGTTGTAGAAAAAGTATGGTAAAACTTGTATTCAATAGATGAACCGCCCTATCAAAAACAGGGCTGACACATTAAACAAAGGCCGCAAAAGTATTCATCATCATTCCGTTGTATTATTGTTTCTATTATGCACTACACAAACTAATTCTTCATGCTATTAACAGCTAGAATACACAGTACGTGTAGTCCATGGATTTTTGTAGTATAATAAATAACTCCTCCTGAACGTTCTATTTTTAATCAAGAAAAAGCAGCTAGACGTGACTAATTTCAATAATAATAATAATAAGCTTAATAAGATAGTAGTAGTAGTTATAAGAAAAAAAATAATACTATTATTATTTATTTATTTATTATTATATCAATTATTAACGATGTGATAAAATAATAATAATAAATAAATATTATTAGTATTACAGCAGCTACGTAGTACCTATTATTATTAGTAGTAGAAGCAGTGCTGCTGTTACAGATGTTTGTGTAGGGTGAACAACAACAGAACATACGAGAAACGTACGTACTCACAACGGACTAAAACAACAACAAAAAGCGCGATTTATTAAAAATACAACCGTAACTCAGCTCATCTGATTACCATTCGCACAAATTTAGAACTGCCCGTAGCAGCTGCATAAACAATAATATATTGCCGCCTTGTAAATAATAAAAAATAATGGCAACAAAGAGGAACTTATTCCGTCAAAATCCTAATCAAACAAGAGGAGGTATGATTTATGGCGATACTAATACTGGGGTCGATCCTCGTAGTAGAATGTTAGCTCAAAGAGATGCTGAGAGACGACGCGTTGTACCAAGGCCGGCCCCGGCTGTAGCAAATACATATGAAGGAAGACAAGCCCAGCAGCAAGCATATTTGCAGTCGGTACAACTGCAAAAGCAGCAAGTAGAAATGCAAAATGCTATGAAAAGCCAGACAATAAATAATAAAAAAATACCAGTTTTTGACCAAAACGCGAAGGCTGCTACCAATCGCGCAATTAGCGCAACAAGAAATTCCAAAGCATCAAGGGAAGCAGTGTGGGAAGAAAAACGAAGGCGCAATTTAGCAAATCGCCAAAGTAGCAACCAAAATAAAGTACATTCTGATACAGCAGTACAGTTGCAGCAACAAATGCAATTCCAACAACAACAACAACAAAATAGAACCAGAGTATCGTTTGCTCCGCCACAGTCAGGGCAACAAATGCAGCAGCAGCAGCAGCAAGTCCCGTCGAACGATTATCGAAATCAGTTAAATCAACAAGTTAATGAAAGCAAACAAATAAACTTGCAAAACAACTTTTCACGACAACCGACGTCTAATGTGACGTTTGGAGCTAATACTGTAGAAGATAATGCTGCGAAGCGGCGAAGGGCAGCACAGACTGAATATGCAAATGCTTTACAAAGTCAAATAGCAACGCAGGAGCAACAGAAACGCGAGGAAAAAGCTAGAATAGAAGCACGCACCGGAGGAGTAAACAAGGGTATAATGCCAAACTACGCCGGCACCCAAAAGGCACACCAACAAAATATCCCTTACGATCCATTATTAGAAGAAAAACGAAAACGAAAACAACAGTATAAGGCAGAGCTGGATGAACAAATGAGAATGAAAAAACAAGCGGAAATGCAAGTCCGTGGCGGTGGCAACGACATGCCTGGTGGTGGCGGGCTGCAAGTTGGGATTGGTGGGTCAAGGCTACCATCCATGCAACGCGATCAATCACACATGCCTTACGATCCGATAGTAGATGCGAAAAAGGCTAGAAAAATACAATACAAACAAGAGCTAGACGCACAAATGTATATGAAAAAGCAAAGCAATATGAGCAGGATGCAAGGCGGCGGTGGTGGCAATGGGGGCGGAATAATGAATCAAATTGGAAATAATAGACAACCGCACAACGGCAGACGCGGCAGAGCAGACCATGTTAATTCTAGTGAGGAGGAAGAAAAGTTGAGAAAACGACGGGAACAGCAAGCGTACCTTCAAGAGTTAGACATGCAAATGAAATTAAAAGATGAAAGAAAAAAACGAGAAAAGAAGAAAATACAAGACGAAGAACGGCGGTTTATGGAAATAGGCCAAAGAGGTGCAAATGCGCAAAAGGTATCTGCACAGCAGGAAATGTTTCTAATGGCGGGGGGTATTAATACAAACTTGAACATGGTCGGAAGTGTGCAGCCTCAACAAATGGGCATGATGCAGCAGCCTCAACAAATGGGCACGATGCAGCAGCAGCAGATGCAAGCTCCTCCCCCACAACAACAACATATGGGTATGATACAGCAACGGCAAGCTTTCCCCCAACAAGCAAGGATGCTCAACAGTAACAATATGCCAAATAGCAATAACCGAACAGTTCCGCAAAACCAAAAGGATCATTTAACAAATCATATGGGCTTATTGCACCAAAATAATGATGCCAGTGCAATATACAAGCATCGGTTTAGAGATGGCATCAAAGACCCTGCTGAAATAGATGCACTGCGGGAAAGACATATCCAGCAAGCAAAACAAAACCAGTTGCTAGCCCAACAAGTGGCCGATAACAAGCGTAGAAAAGAAGAAGCGGAGAGGAAGAAAAAACAAGAAGAATTTTTAGAAGAGCAAAGATTGCAAAAGGAAAGGGAGGAGTTGAAAAAGCAATACGAAGATGAAGTCGCATCTCAAAAAGCTAAAAAGGAAGCACAACAAAAAGCTATGCTAGACGAACAGATTAAAAGCAAACGGCAACAGAAAGAGGCACTTGCTCGAAAGGAGCGGGAACGGGTACGAAAGGAAAACGAGCGTATAGAGAAAGATCGTGCGGAGATGGCAAAACAATACGAGCGAGAAACAGGGAAATCACCACCAAAACAAGCAGCATCAGGCGGCAAACCACAACGAAGCCCACCACTAAGGAACAACAACAACAACAACAACAACAAGCAACAAGAAACACGTGGAAATATGATGTATGCCGAAAAAAATAGCGAGGATGGTCATGGTGGTGGTCGCCACACTGCAAGAATCAAGGAGTTGGAAGCCCGTTTAGCATCAGCAGAAAAGAGAGCATTGCAAAATTCAAGAGGCCAAGAAGTTTTAAACCAGCGGCTCAATAGCAACACCATGAAACCACCAGGAAGTGCCCCAGCACCGCACCCAGTCACGCCACAAAAATCGGTACGAAGAAGTAATCAACCCGGAAACGAGACCATTCGCAAAGAACAAGCATCGTTATTGCGGAAACATGACAACATGCGAGCGCAAATGGAAAAGCAAATGCGTTTGTTAAAAGAAATGCAGGTGAAGTTAGATGTAAGAGAATCCGAGGCATCTCGATACCAGCAGGAGCTGGCAAAATTAAAAGGGATGGTGCAGACGGAGAAGCAAAAACGTAACAGTTTGTATTTAGATGATTTTGTACACGCACAAGAAAAAGCCCTACATGCTGAAATTGACGACGAGTTAACTCGGCTGTTAGAAGGTGGTGTGGGCCCAAATACCCCAAGTAACAAAGCGAACGACTCCATTGAACTTTCACAATTCGACACACCAAGAAGTATAAAACAAAATACATTTAGGAACGATTCGAGTGGTGGTTTGGCACCGCTGTCGTTGCATAGCAGCAATAGTGTAACAAAAAAATCACCGGATGCGTTGGATAAGTATATAAACCAAAATGAACAAGGCAGGCATGCATTGAATGAATCAATTCCATCTCAAAGTAAGTTTGTGTTCCCCGATGGCCAAACCGCACCAGCCCCAAATGTCTCCACGTCTGCGCGTCAAGGTTACCAACATATGCAAAACTCCCCGGTAAAATTGCTGCAATCCCCTTCCCCAATAAAAAAGGTGGGACTAGGCGGCGACAGAATAAATATGAGTACAGATGGGCAAAGTTTGATGGACGACTCTTTAAATATTGATTTCGTTTTGAATAAAAATGCTGATAAATTAAACCAGTTGGAACAGTTAGGAGTGCAAGGTGAAGGCGGTGAATTGCATGCGGATCAGTTGGACCAAATGCTTGTTGATTTTCTCAATCAAAACAACGGCCCTCATAGAAATAGAAGCAGTGATGCAAGTGCATTGCTATCACCGATTCAAATGCATGGTGGTATGAAAAGTGTTCAGAAAGGAAGGGATTTGGATTTGCCACCGTTAAAACTACAAAACCTAGGCGATTCCTTTAGCGGCACATTACAAGGAGACTCAAGATTTCTTGGGGGTGGTACAATGTCGTCGTCCAGGGCGTTTTAACTGAGACACCGTATATAATATATTATATTATATATATATTATGCACTTACTCAATAATCTAATAATATATATATATAATTAATTCTTACTCATTAAAAGTGTATAATTGTGTTAAAGTGTAAAAGTTTAAATATATAATTTTAGATCCCGTGATGAATACTATGTGCTCAATACTCAGTCTCAAGAATATTACTCTATCCTACTATAACGAAGCTCGAATGCACGTGTGCAAACTAATACTCCACAAGCATGAGTAGGTTTCTATCCTTCCATGCGCACTCAATGAACGCGCTGGACGTCGGGTTCACTCGAGACTTTTTTTCAACTTTATTTCCATGGCCAACCAGTACCTACCCTCCCATATTTATCATCTTCTGGGCCTTTTCCAACCCAACTATCGTTACTATTATTATTATTATTATCATTATCATTATTATACTTTTCATTTTTTGGAAATACGTTGCTACTACCAGATTTTAAAAATTGCAATTGCTCTTCCCCCTTGCCTAACAAGTACCCTATAGCAATTTGGTCCTCCTCTCCTCGATTTAAATCAAATCCCTTTTTAATTTCTTCCTCTATTTTTTGTTTCTCATTTTCAGGAAATAATTTTGCCACACGAAATAAATCTCTGTACAAAGCAATTGCTTTGCTTTTTCTAATAAACGACCGTAACGATGGCCCAGATATATCTTTCAATATTTTACCCCCAATGTTTGTTGTAGTAGCCATATTATTAGAGTACTGTATTGCAAAAAGTAAGGGATTGAATCCGTAACATATACATTAAGCTACAATGTGCATGGATTACTTACTTGATTACTTAATTGAAATAATTAAATAATAAATAATTATTTCAATTACTCTATAATAAGTAATTGAAGTAATTAATAATAATTATTATTGTTGTATATTTTTTTTATTATTATTATTATTATATTTATTACTACTACATTGAATAAACTACAAATATTTGTTATACTAAATAATATATATTGCCTATCAAACATGACTTCCCTTAAAAACAAAAAAGTCAGCATGGCAATAGCACTAGAAAAAATTTATTTAAGGTTTTGCCCCCACCGGGAATCGCTATATTAAGTTATGTAATTGTTAGTTTTTGTTGCTTCATGTCTACTATTTTTCAATGCTGCTTTGACTTACAACCCGGATCTACACGGCCACAACGTGTTGTACTAACCATTATACTATGGAAGCCTAGCTTTTTGATAATTGAATATCACAGACGGACAATCTTGCGACTGTTCCCTGAAAGCTAAGCTTTTGTTACGAACTTTACGGCCTATATCCAGTTATTACGCTGGTAAGCGTTGTGGGATTCTCTAATTCACCCCTCGACGAGGGGATAGTATTAGTTTTTACGTTAGTGCAAAGTAGAAATGATTGATATATATACTATGTGTATAATTAACATGGACGTAGCATTGTAGCATGGGAAGAGCACTAACAATAGAAAGTGCGTTCGCGGTATTCTTATTGTATATGACGTAGCATTGTAGCATGGGAAGAGCACTAACAATAGAAAGTGCGTTCGCGGTATTCGTATTGTATATATAAATAATAATTCAACCCAGCTAGGCCAGCAAGATGTACTACTATTAAAAAAAAAAATAATAATAATAATAATTGAAATAATAAGCACATAGTGCCATAATAATAATAATAATAATTAATAATTTTTTCAAAGAAATTACAATTTTAATACTACTAATAATAAATAATTATCAACCATAATAATAATTACTGTAATAATAATAATAAGTAATAATATAGTGCAATAATAATAATACAAATAATAACAACAATTATCAACCATAAATATAATAATAATAATAATAATAATAATAAATAATAATAATAAATAAAATAATAATAATAATAAATAATATACAGTACTTATACTACTACTACTTATTATTATTATTATTATTATTATATATATATATATGCTTACTATATACAACAACACTGACTATTATTATAATAATACCAAATAATACAAAAGAAAACAACAACAATGCACCATCCTTACTACATTGTCGAAACAGATATTATTATAATACTTTATGCAAACATAAGAACAATGACGTCGCATCGCCAGTCACTCATTCAAATTGTTTCGACAGAATTATGTACATACAATTCATTTGTGCACGCACTATCCGGTTGCATTGGTGGTGCAACTGCGATTACAATATTTTATCCATTAAATACAGTACGTTTAAAGTTACAAGTTGATCCTACCTACAAAGAACATGCTACATTTACTGTCTTGGCCAATATATACAAAAATGAAGGTGTGCGTAGCTTGTATCAAGGTCTTCCAGCTCAGGTTATCGCGTTAGCTTGTAGTAACTTTGTCTACTTTTACACTTATGAAATGTTTAAAAGTATTTACCGTGTTGTATATTCAACGAGAAATATAAATAGTATTCCAAACTTATTTATTGCAGCTGTTGCTGGTGTTATTAATGTATGTATTCATATTCCGTATATACATATATATATATATATGTATGTATTTCCTTTCCTATTCTTACTAACAGAAAATATTTTTTTTTTTCCAATCACGCGCGCACATAGGTATTAGCAACAACACCATTATGGGTTGCAATGAGCCGATTGGCAACACAACGAAAAAAAAAGTTGACACATGATAATCAAAGTAATAATAGCACAACAAGCGATAGATCAATAAAAAAGTTATACACCGGTACATATGATTGTTTACGTAGAATTATAAAAGAAGAAGGTGTTGGTACATTGTGGAATGGTGTGTACCCATCACTCATATTAGTAACAAATCCAACGATACAATTCTTTGTATATGAACGATGTAGAAGATTTATTGAAACAATTGCATTCAAGCAAAAACGTCCAATAACTGCATTGGAGTTTTTTATGTCTGGTGCTATTGCAAAAGCCACTGCAACCTTTTTGACATATCCACTCCAGCTGGCACAATCACAGTTACGAACATTAAAACGAAGGATTCAAGATAAAACGTCTGGGGACAAAGTGACAACGGTAAGTTTGTTAAGTAATATTTTAGCGACAAAAGGCATTTTAGGTTGGTTTAGAGGGTTTGGGGCAAAAATGTGGCAAACAATGTTAACGGCAGCATTTCAATTTATGGTAAAAGAAGAGCTAGTTAGGACTATTGTGCATACATTGGGAGGGCAGTCCGGGTAAATAGAACACCAATATAATTGTGGCAAACAATGTTAACGGCAGCATTTCAATTTATGGTAAAAGAAGAGCTGAGTTAAAAGGACTGTTGTGCATACATTGGGAGGGCAGTCCGGGTAAATAGAACACCAATATAATTGTGACAAAGAATATTAACGGCAGCATTTCAATTTATGGTAAAAGAAGAGCTGAGTTAAAAGGACTGTTGTGCATACATTGGGAGGGCAGTCCGGGTAAATAGAACACCAATATAATTGTGACATATATATATATATAAATGAGTAAGAATTAATTATATATATAAGTACTCCATTAATTTAAAAAATAAATACACATGATATTCACGGGTCTGGACTTACTAAGTTCACTGACACCCTTTTACGTACCTTTTATCTTAATCTCCCCCTCTTACTTTGGTAATATAGTATTATTTTTATGTTTCCTACGATATATATTTTTGTATTTCCTTGGTGTTAGACCAAATGCAGGATTACGTTTAATTTTTTCCAACATAATTTGTGCATCTACATCTTGCAATTCTTTCCGCGCCCAAAACTCCACATTAGTTGTATTCTCTGAAAATTTACTTAGTGTTGGCGTCTCTTTAAGCTTTATCTTTCGTATTTCTTTTAGTTCATCCATAAAACGTTTTTCAGAAAAATGTCTTTTTTTTACTTTTGCCGATAGTCCACGCTTTTGAAACGGCCCAGATTCGATGGCGTGTTCACCATGTTTGTGTTTGTTCACCATTTTATATTTCTGATGTCTGTTGCCACCGTCATCTGATAATAAATCAAATGTTCTATTATTACTACTACTACTACTATATTGGACAGGATAATCTACTTTGCTTTGTTGTTCTTCGCGCCTAGGGGATGGCCAGCCACTTGGGTCTGGCGGATTTAAAAATCCAACATGCCCTGCAATAGATGCAAATGCCATGCTTTTCATAAATGACTTTGGCCCAGACCCAAAAGATGCCCCATGCGAACCGGGTTGATGTTTTTTATTTATACCATGTGATAAAAAATGATATTGTGGGTTGTATTGGCTAGGGCCAGGGTAAGTTTCATGGTCTTTTGAAGCCGAAATCGGTCTTCGCAAGCCAAATGAATATGCCAGGCCGTCTTTTTCTAAAGGCCACCGTAACACAGTAGATTCTTCGTCTTCTATACTATTGTTAGGGTTGTTTTTCATATTCGACAACATATTTTTTGCACCATTTGTACGGCTTAATGTGCTGCTGCCACCAAACAAAGATGCTGTATTCAATTGGATTTGTTGAATTGGTTGAAAGCCGTAGTTCTTTTTTATTTTCATGTATAGGTCACCTAGATATTGAACAATGTCATCTAGTTCATCACTGGTTGGACTCCATAAATATGCTACCTTAAACATGGATATCAAAAACAAACGTTGACTCATGAAATACGTTTTATTTTCATCGTCCTCCATTTCTGTGTTCCAGTCTAACTCGGCTGCCGCTTGTAACTTTTCAAATGCGATTTCTCCAGTACCCATTATATAATCTAAAATTCTACACGAGAGTAATACATAACTCTCCTTCCTTAAGGATGTGCCACTACGATCTTTTTGTAAGCGACACCACCACGGCCAAGTAATATCCTTAAAACATATTGTTTGTATAATATTTAGACGCTGTACTTTTTCAGTTGCATCGAAATTATCTGCTTCAATTGGAGAAATACTATGATCAATTAACCTCGTATTGCCTCTTGGCATACGTATTTTACGAGAGATTCGTTTTCGTACCTTGTCAAATGGATTTCGCCGCCTTAAATGCCCACCATGCTTGCCTTTAGAGTCGTTTTTGTTGCTGTCTGCAGTCTCCAACGGACAATGTCCACGTAAAGACATATTTTGAGTTTTTACTAGGCGTTGCAATGCGGCTGTTCTGGTCCAAAGCTGGTTATTGTTTCGAATATTATTTTCTACACGCGGAGTTGATGATGGCCATGGGGAGAGCATATTTGTGGCAACGCAGTTGGTACTACTGTCGCTCCAACTTGCTTACTATGGTTTTAACGTGTTTGTTATTTTACGAACCAATACTTCTCGCCGGCACCACCACATTATTACTCGCAATTACTATATTATCATTAAGTAATTAATAAATACTAATTATTATTATTATATAATAATAATAATAATATAATAAATAGGCTAATAATAATAATAATATTATTGATGATAAAATGGCAATGATAATAATAATAATAATAATAATAATTGAAATCTGGAAATGTGCAAATAATAATAATAATAATAATAATAATAATAATAATAATAATAATAATAATAATAATAATAATAATAATAAACCAACAACCCAACAAACAACTCTCCCTTCTGTGGCCTCCTCCCTTCAAAAGAAACACTGCTGGACGACTACTAGCTCTACTATATTATCCTCCATTTTTAGGGTAATACTTATATAACAACCGTAGTGTAGTTTTAGTGTGTAGGTTGTAGGGCGAGATAGCATTAGTATAGCACGTAACTAATTAGCAGGATAATACGTAGTAATGTAATTAATACAGTACTTCAGGAATATAGGGGATCGATCGATTAACAAAAGAAGTAAAAACGTTTGCAGGTATCGTATAATGTATTTATTATATAGTAGTATTAATAGTATTTTCAATTGACGTGATAATTTGTTGTATTACGTTTGTTATCATTATACTGCAGATTATTATTGAATATTATTATTGAATATTATTATTACATTATTATTCTTTCCCGTCAACGGTTTTATTCCCATCATAATACTATACAGTAACTTCAGTAACAAGTAGAAGTTTTATATAACAACATGTTTTATAATGTGATTATATTATTACGTACATATTATTATTATTTATTATTATTTTATTAATTATAATATATGGCGATTACTAGCAGTGTCAAAAAACTACCACAACCATCCACACACACACACACATAGAATAATTGCTATAATTTTACCCAATCAACCACGAACACGCATTTGCTATACAGTACCGAAAATACAAAACATTGCATTAACATAAATATACATAAATATATAAATATACAAGTTACATTTTATTACGTAATACACTTATAGCAATGTCACATAAAGCGCACGAGTTACACTATGGTTTCTTTGGTTTAACTGCACTAGGCGCCGCTAGTGCTTTTAAATTTACTTCCATAGAGCTAATGGATGTGACAGAATTTACTGACGATGAGTGGATGGGTGGATTTGATCGAGCTGCGAGCGAGGGTGGTTATTTAAATCTCGATAACTTAGGAAAACTATTAGTGGCAATTTATCACGGCCCAGCACCAGACGGTTTAGAGGAAACGTTTATGGAAAAATTTAGTGGAAATACTGACGGTAGGGTTAGCCGTGATGAATTTGCTTTTGCTTTACGCGAAATGAAGCAAGCCACAGCGGAATTAAGGAAGGATCAAAATTTAGGCGCAGAATATACCTCTGCATCGGAGTTCCAAGAACGCATGCGCGCGAATAAGCTTTTAAAGGCAGCACCTAAAGAGTGCTTCCATGAACCTATGACAACTTCTATGGGTTTAGGTTGGGAAAAAGTGGATTACGATCAAATCTTATCTGGCATAAATCCTAAACTGAGCTGCGCTGAAACGAAATATGCAGATGCAATGGTAAAAGCTGGTGTTTACTACTAGAAGGAAAACAAAAATATATGTACAATTGTACAAAAAAATGTTTACATATATATTTGTGTATTTAAAATTGAAATAGAGATATTAATAATATGTGTGTCTGTTTCTTTTATAAAAATTTAAAATAATAATAATAATTATGCGCGTATAAAAATTTTTAATATAAAAACTTTTTATATCATAAAATGCATTTTATCATATCATAATGCACATAAGTTATATATTTCTATATATATTGTATGCACTTACTCAATCATTTAATATATATATATATCGATGCAAATGGTATATATATATAAAATTTTATTTACAAGTGTTCACGTAAACTAATGAGTAAGAATTAATTATATCGTTGTTCGTATAATGTATTATTACAAACAACAACAAACAATAGTAAACTTAACTTCATATATAAAATATAAACACCACCACACCACACAGCAAATTTTTGGAAATTTTCATTTTTCAATAAGGTTTTTCCCATTGCGACTCCCCTGTCAAGCTATTTTGATAATACACGTGCCCACTATTTGGATCTGTCGTTTTAATCCATTGTTGTTGCTTTGAGCTATTGTGGTGATCAGTTACATCCTCACGGCTGCTATTCACAACTTTCAACAATCGTTCAACATCGGTATCGTTGCCATAATCCACTCTACCTGGGGTATTAATTACACTTTGCAGTCGTTTCAAACTATCATCAACAATGTCACCACTTAAGTTTGTGTTTTGATTTTCATTGCTTAATACACGACCAGGTGTATTGACAATACTTTGTAGACGCTTTAAATCATCATCGTCCTCGTCGTCCCGATAACTATCATTTTGAACAGTACTACTACTTCTGCTGGTAGTATCATTTTGATGTAATATCGCTTGTAACTTGGAAATGTCTTTGTCATTAGATAATGGTAACCTCTCAGTAGCAACTAAGTCTATACGTGCGCTTGAATCATTTTCATTATGGTTGAAATTAAAATAAGAAGCCGATGTACTACTACTACTATAGTTTGAATAATTTCGCTCCGATATGTTACCATACTTATTATACCCAGCAACCGGCTGTTTATAGACTTCATTTAATGCTTTCTTGTGGGTTGGGCTAAATTGTTGTTTATTAACATTACGGTTGTGGGAGTTGATACTAGCCACCACGTTACTCCCGTTACTATCAGTGCTTGTAATTTCTGTTTTGAACAATTCTAACACTGCGCTATGATTATTCCTTTCCGCAAGTTCTCTTGGCGTTAAACCTCTGACATTTTTTGAGTTGGCATTTGCAGCAACCTCCAACAATAAAATAACACATTGCACATTGCCATTAGCAGCTGCAGCATGTAATGCAGTATCACCACGATGGTCAGCGAGGTTGACCATGCGCGGATGCTGTATTGCAAGCCCACATAAATGCTTTAAGCACGCCAGACGGTTCATGGCCGCAGTACAAAATAATGGTGTCCGTCCTTTTTTACAAACGGACATAACATCACTGCCATATTCAATAAGTATTTTTAAAGTTTCTACAGATTCAGTTACATGCAATGGGATAAAACCTTTTTCGTTTCTAATTGAAACATCTACGGCACTTTGCACAAGCAATTCAACAATGCGATGATGCTGATAATAAGATGCAACGTGCATAGGAGTATCTCCTTTCCTGTCAGTCATATTCGCCCATTCATGTCTATGATCAATTAAAAATGCACACACGTCATAATGACCTTGGCAGGCGCCGTAAAACAATGCACTTCTACCAAGCGAATCTAATATTTGGGATTCGTCCTGTAAATCTAATAACGATTCCAACTTATTTACATTTCCATTGTAAGCAGACCAGTGGCATTCTGATGCACTCTGCCCACCTTTTAAACCGAGATTCCCGTCGTTTACAGGCGGTTTTGGGGCAACAACTTTTGTATCTGTAGTTATATTATAATATTTGCTTATCATTCTTTTAAATATATCATCGTTTTTACCATCACTTTTTTTTTTTACTTTTTTTGTTTGTTTGTTTATTAACGGCTGCATGTTATTGGCCTTTGGGTGGTTGTATAAAGAAACGTCATGGATATTCGCTTCGTTGTTAATTTCATAGTGGCGATCAGTATTTGTGGTATTTTGCTTGGTGTTATGACCAATCAAACTAGATTCGCCAGTTATATTGTATTCTTGGTAACCAGACTTGATTTTAAAACTGCTAGCGTCACTATTACTGATGTTGCTGTTATAATTATTATTATTATGTACATACTGTTGCAGTGGTTGAATATTTACATTTTGCTGCTCTGCACTTTCTATTCCATCCCTGCGGATAGGAGCCTCACTTAATTTAGTAGGACTGACATTAGACTTAGTTACCTTCTTATTAGCACTATTTGTATGAATCGATTTCTCGTACAATGTCGTTTGGTTTAGACTATTAATATTATTACATTTGTAAGTATTCTGAAAACGTTTGTTCGTATCGTTCTCTTGGTTCATTTTTTCAAGATATTTTTGGTAAGCAGCATCCGAGGATGATCCGCCATTACTTTCCGCTGAAACGCCACCGCCCATGACAACCGTATTTATAGTTACTAAATGGTTCTGCCGCCGTATATATATAACTTAAGAAAGCATACTTAAGTTTTGTTGTACCTGCTCGAAGCGATGCCGTACACATCGGGGTGCTGGCAGTAGTTAATTAATAATAATAATAATAATAGCAATAATAATAATAAAAAAAAAATGATGATGATGATGATAAAAAAATAATTAATAAAAAAAAAATAATAATAATATCATCGATGATAATAATAATAATAAAAAAAATAAAAATAATAATACACAGTAATAAATAATAAATAATAAAAAATAATAATAATAATAATAATAATTATTACTTATTAAAAAATAACTGCCTCTACTACTACTATTATTCTATAGCTCTAAATATAATAAATAAAATAATAATAATTTTATACAATCATCGAGCTACGATTGGCCTATTATTATATAGACTATATATTCATATAGTAATAATAGTATTAATAGTAAGTAACTGGTAGTAATAAGGAAATAAAAATGAAGAATAATTAACAGCACGGAGCATCTATAAAGTAGAAACTAGGCTGTATGTATCGTCCTTGCCTCTACTACGTAAAACTACATTATATGTTCTAGGAACAACATCACCACAAACGACAACAACAACAAATAATAATAATAATAATAAAAGTTTTCTAAAATAATAATTAAATAATTTAATATTAATTATAATAATAGTAGTATTATAATTATTAATATAATTAATAATAAATAATAAATAATAATAACTGTCCACTACTATAAACTACTATTTATTATTCATACTGCTTGCTTGCGTCTTCACCACCACCACAACCCGTCGGTACAAGGCACATACTGCTTCGTGCAGCAACATTTATTATTTATCCACTTCTTCATATTGTAATCATGGGTATATTATCATTGTTAAGACGGTCAAAACGCCCTGATAAGGACAAAATAAAACGATTTGCAAGAAAGTTTAGCGATGTATATAAGACGGTAAATAGACCAAAACGACATTATCAATTTCATACGACAAGAACTTCATCAAGCGATCGCCCAAAGGATTTTAATACGCGTGGCAATAGTTCAAATGCGAAAGATGTTACAACAACATCAATACCAGTAGAAGCTGCAGTGGGAGACCAAAACCAACAGACAGGACAGAATGGAAAAAATCCAATCAATTGGCTATTGCGTATTACTGGATACTATGGCGATGAAAGTGTGAATATAAGGCAATCTGGGGCTATGTACCAAAGCGTGCTGTTGCACTCATCGAATAACCGCGCATTAGATTTTTTAGGACTAGAGGATAGTTTTTATTTTAATCATTCGATCATTATTTTGCATGTGTGGATGCTTCATAGGAGGCTGCGTAGTATTGAAAATAAAGATTTACAACGAGATCTGCAAGAACAGCTCTTTGATAGAGTCTGGGAAGACACGACAAAGCGCATTCGTTCAATTGGTGTACAAGAACTTTCTGTGAATAAATACGTTCGGGATGCACAAGAGTTTTCCTTTGGTGCGGCATGGGCATACGACCAAGGGTTGGATGCAGATGATGAGGACGCATTGCCCGGTGCACTTTTCCGAAATGTATTTCGTAGTGGCGACGATATAGATGACAATAAAGTAATCTCATTGTCTGAATATGTATATGGACAAGTAGAGCACTTAGACTCAATTAGTGATAATGACATTATTTCTGGTAATATAAGTTGGTTGCCAATGCCAGGTATCGATAAAAATAAAAATAACGATGCAGAAAATGCGAAATGGCGAGAAGCATTATCTGAAGATGGACGGAAATATTGGTGGCATATTGAAACCAGAGAAAGCACTTGGAGGGATCCAACAGTTTCTAAGTGAGAGTTCAATTATACATAATTCAATCGTCCTACACAACGGCAAAATCTTAAAAAATCCTTTGCATCGTGTGTGTAAATGTATATTCGTATTTAATATTTGACATGTTACGCAGTCACATTTTATGAAATTTAAAATATCATAATATTAAAAATGTTCTTATGCACATATGGCATACTCATTTTTTAATTTTTTATTTTTTAATTGGTATATATTAAAATAAATAAAAATAATTTTAATGCGCGTATTATAATTTTAAAATGAGATAAAGTGTGTGTTAAAGTGTAAAGTTATACCAAGGGAATAATTTTAAATCCCGTGAATGAATACTATGCTCAATACTCAGTCTCAAGAATATTACTCTATCCTACTCGTACTATTAATGAAGCTCGAATGCACGTCTGCAAACTAATACTCCACAAGCATGAGTAGGTTTCTATCCTTCCGTGCGCACTCGTTGAACGCGCTGGACGATTAATATACCTGTGATTAATATGCATCTCGTACTATTTTGTATCTTACACATATATATGATATAAATTATATATATATATAAAATACGCGCATAATTATTTTTATATATTTGTAAGTTATCATATATATAAAATTCTAGTGTTTTTTTATATATCGAGAATGATAAATAGCAATTTCTCTCCCTTTTGTAAACACAGAGGCTCATATGATATTAAACTTATCCAAAGATTTTACGCAAAATCAAGATTCATTTTTTTTAGTTTACTCCATATGATAATATTCCTATTCCTCAAAAGAATAAAATGTACTCAGTAGCTGAGAACTTATTATCTATCAAAATATAAACTAAAAGTAAAGACGAGTAATAAATATATTCCACTCCATATGTTCTATGAAAATTGATATGATAAAAATATTTATATTTGTATAATTATATATCATATGTCATAAGTTAAATATTTTTAATACGCGCATAACTTATTAAACTATTTTATGCGCGTATTATATGTTTTTTAGTGACACTCATGATAATCTTTAATTAATGAGTAAGAGCATATGTATACACCGAAAACATCATGAAACGTTTTATACTACTCGCATGATATTAATAGCATGTAGTAAGCTTTATGATAACTTTAACTTAATATGATATAACTTAATTTTGATAATTCTGCGATATATGTGTGTTAAATTTGGAGTAAGAGAAGGAGAAGTTTTTATTTTTTAAACGCCTTACTGTTAAAACCCTTACTGTTCTGTTCAACTTTTTTTATATAAAAATATTTTTAGAAATCTCTCTCTCTCTCTTAATATATCATATTATGGAGCCAACTGTTTATCCCAATTACGTTTGTATCATAATTAACGATTTTTAGTTACTTCCTGCTGTGTGGCGATTGAACACATATTTTTAAGTTATGTGTTATCTTATCTTTTAACATGCATATATATATTATTATAAAATACATATACATTTTAAAATTTGTAAATACAAATCCACTACTTTTTCTTTTACATTGTCCTCAAGAACTCTATTTTTCAACTTTAATCATATGTATATAGATTATGGAATCAATCTAATATACATGTATATTGCTTAACATATTACACACATTGCAACCATGCAACTTATCTTATATCTCGTCTGCTAGCGGCTCGTGCGAGTTTGTCAACAATAATTTTATATGCTTTTAATCGTTTTTCTGTTCTTTGTTGAGATACTGTTGATCTAACAACACTAGTTTTAACCAATGTTTCAAGGTCAGTAATTTTATTTTCTAGCCTTTTCCGATCCCGTTTCTGCGATAATATGTCGTTTTCCAACTTGGCATTTTGACGCTGTAATAATTCTGTAAATCGTGACAATGATGCATTTGATCCAAGGCTACCGACAGAGCGGTATGATCTCATGCTTCTAGCTGATGGAGATCGGCTGTGTGATTGCAGTGGGGGTAGATATTCATCCCCTGCTTGTTGGCGTTGCGATCGACGGCTACGATGACTTGCATTTGATCGGTAACTTCTAATCGATTCTGCTCGCTCGTATCCGGAAGATGTTTGAGGTCGTTGATACATTCGATCGGCTTCTTGCTGCATCATTAATTTCTGTTTCCTTTTTTCCCTTTGTTGTATAGATGCACTAACATTTGCTAATGTTACAGAACGCATGTGTGGCGGCACTAAATCAATTGCCGAGTCATCATTAAATTTTTTATGCTCATCTGTAATATTTTTTTTCCACAGTAAATCGCGAACCCATGGATTGGATGATTTCTCACCAGAATAAAACTTTTCTGCTAAATCACTTCTTCCCCATAACATCGACTGCCTTTTTGGTTTCTTGGCATCCCATACAGACATGATAAAGAGATTTATCTAACTAGAATAGTATCGTAGAGAAAGACGTTTTATATATTAGATTAATTTGTACTTCGAAAAGTTGTGAGTTGTATAATTGGTAAACCGAATATCCAATTCTCTGAACGGTCATTGAAATATAATTTCAGTGAGTGTAAATGTGTATGCGTTGATGGAAGATGTATATGTTGTTATTATAGAGGTAAGAGTACTGCTGTATAATATAGTAATAATAATAATAATAATAT
>Ga0099797_100264_pt1 | contig 34901 bp, 28 predicted proteins | sample Uncmet_Sort48C_1_FD_89871 | JGI IMG/M metagenome (GOLD analysis project Ga0099797, IMG submission 89871) | Marine eukaryotic communities from CALCOFI LINE 67, Pacific Ocean - C012_Sort48C_1 | ecosystem: Environmental > Aquatic > Marine > Oceanic | place: Pacific Ocean: Monterey Bay | collected... | reverse complement strand
CCATTTTTTCATGATGTTTTCAATGCTATCAAGGATGATGCTTTGGGGGCATGTTAACGGTGCGAAAACTAATCCCCTTTGGACACTTGTCTTGGAAAAATGGTTATTTGTGGGTCTGCACTTTCAGGTGAGTGTGTGAGTGTCTGTTCTTCCGCAATGCCTTTCTACAGCCCCGATGGGGCCTCTATGCCCCAGTTTGGTGAAAATAGAGGCAAGAGGATGTCAACAACAAACATTCGAAATCAAGAGATATACAGTTCGGCGAACTTTGATTTTTGAAATGTCCTACGCAGTTTTGTGTCGTTTTGGGGTTCCGGTGAGGCTCTGGGGGCAGACTTTTGCCAACTATGTTGCAGAAGTCCTTGTGATCACTGCTTCCAAACATTTTGTCCGAGTTTTTATGGATTTCGACAGGATTTCGGCATCGAGTGGGGATCTAATTTGGCACCCTTTTGAGGAACAAATCGGAGTTGCGTTCGAAGTGGTTTTGGGATCGATTTTGGATGAGTTTTGGACGGGGCCGGCGGCAGGGGCAGACCCCCTCTAAGCCTCAAAACTTGCGAGTTGATACGAGAGAATGGGAAGCACAGTCGCATAGGGCGTTGCCCCCCCCCCCCTTGGGGGGCGGCGTATTAAGGGCTTCGACCCCGGCTGCCGGCCCCTTCAGGTTGAGTCGTGATCGGTTACTGGTGACTGCTGACACCCAGATATCGCACCAGAGATCTTATCTGCCAGGATCTCCCAGATATCGCGCAGGAGCACCAAAATATCATCCTGGGGCACCTGGATATTACCTATTGATCTGCCGTATGCCACCAGGGATCTTCCATACATCACCCAGGAGCTCCCATGGGTGCCATGGCGTCCAGGAAGCTTCCAAAACATGAACAACCACGCAAAACCATTGCATCGGCATCAATAAATCAAGGTTTTCGCTGTCTGGTGGACGGATGGTGGGCCGAAGGGCCAATGGCTGAGGCAACGAGGTGCGGAGGAGGCAATTTCCGGTTTGGGGCCCACTCGAAGTGCCAATGCTGAGGCAACACGGTCCGGAGGTGGTAAGTCCTGGTTGTTAGCCCTACTAACAAACAGTTGAGCAGACATCTCAGACATGATCGGACAGTTGGAGCAGAACTCCAAGACAGCAGGACTTGATGACTTCTCGGCTTGGGACTCCACCTCAGCCTCGCAACCTGATGGCCCCAGAGGTGCCGACGGATAATAAATATATATATAGAGAGAGCATGGTGCAGCCATGTTTGGTTGCTCAATACATGTTCTCAATACATTTATAGTCACTATAGATTGTTTGTCAATATTTGTGTTGCGTCTTGGACACCGTACTTGAATTGTTTTTGTATGGGGTGATGCTCTGATATGCTTAAGCATGGTTGTGCACATAATCTATTCATATATATATATATATATATATATATATATATGAGAGAGAGCAGGCCTTATGGACGATACGTATAACTTTAGCATGTTACCGTTTGAAGTATAATTTCAAACACTAGTTAATGATATGTATCTGCTTTACAGTAACAAATCCAATGTAACTGTTTCACACATGGACATCCAATATGGATAATCGCAGATATCTTAGCTCTTATTATACTTGGAATGCTTGTTATACTTATAGTTATACCTATTACATATACGATTATATTCCATATGCACGACACCTATTTATTTCATTTATTGTCATACTTGTTTACAGTTACGCTTGTTATACCTATTGCACTTATACTAATACATATTATATCTACTGTACCTGCTCAGGCTGCAATCTAAGCCTTCAGGCTTCAGTCTGAGCTCACAGACTGCAATCTGAGCCTCCATGCTGAATCTGAGCCTCCACACTGCAAACTGAGCCTCCAGGCTACAATCTGAGCTTCCAGGCTGCGATCTCAGCCTCCAGGCGGCAGTCTGAGCCTTCAGGCTGCAATCTGAACCTCCAGGGTGCAATCGCAGCCTCCACGGTGCCATCTGAGCCTCCTCATAGTTTTTACTCAGAAAACATTTATTTGCTTATGAAATCGAAGAGACTCATCAAAGCAATTTTTTGTTTTACTTTGCATAGGCTGGGCGTAGAAAATCTATGAATATAAAACGCTTGTGCATGTAGTAGTTAGGCCAAGCACCGGATTGGCCAAATGTGAGTCCCTTCATGCCTAGACAGCCAAAAGCGGAGTGTCGTGACCCGAAACTAAGGTGTGGAGACAAAGAGCATGCCAAGTAGTGTCGGCTTATGATATTGGATGTGCGTCAAGTGCACATGAGACATAACTTTGCAACGAAGAGCCCCAATCTGAAAATACATATGATGTTGTGCAATGAAAGTATTGTAGTAACAATGATACAAGCACACTTAACATAGATGCGGGACACGCAGTGCAACTTAAATGCTATGTGAATATGTTGATGCTTACAGATGGTAGTTTGCATTGTTTGCATATAGTGTCATACTTGTTTTGTCTCCCGTGGTAGGTTCGCCAAGGCCTCAAATGTGGACCATTGCGAATGGTGTTAAATCTGTATGTTCGGAACTGACTCAGATAGGTCTACTGTATACTTAAAATAATGTATGAGAGGAAACAGTCCGAACCCAAGTTTCCCGAATTTACATCTGCGAATCAGTTTTGTTTATATGTCGTTTGGCGTTCTTCCTACAGTAATGTTTTTTCTGAGTCTTATGTAACTACCTTGCCTGATTGTAACGTTCTGATGTTCACAACTTGACATCGTTTCCCTATACCTTCCTGTGAGCACGGGTGAAGTATTGTATACCGGTGGTATTGAGCCTCGTGTTCTGCGCCCTGGCCCCAGACCTGTTGCTTAGCTCATACTCGGTCATCAATACTTCGCCCGCTCACTGATGAATATGTTTTATTTCTGATGCATGTTCTTCGTTTTCCTGGTTATAAGTTCAGTATTGTGTCAGTGAGAGAGATTGTGCTCGATAATCCGCTGGTATTTTGCCGACCGCATGTAATCGGGCATTGGGTTTTTAGCTAATGGGTTGGTCTGTTCGGACAACTGTATTTTTGGCTTAGGAGCTCTCTTGCCTATGATCTGCTTGTGATATTGCCGAATCCGGCTAATATTCCAGATTAAATGGGACGACCTTTTAGATCGAGCTTCATCATAATCGGTCAGTAAGAAGAAAATCGGTCTATCTATATGCATTGAATGTTATGTAGTATGCAACTAGTGGACAGCAAAGGGGATTCACACAAAGTGCTATTTACTCTGTTACTTGTCCTACTCTGGCACTTTTCTTCAATCGCACATTATTGTTGCATCTGTTGGCTCTCTAGACCGAGTAAAGATGAGCTTGAATAGCGAACATGCAAGCAGATCACATTGCGCTCTCTACTTATTCTCGACCAAGCCACGTATGTTCCAGTATGCGTTTCTGTTTATTGGGGTCCAAGGTCATGTGCCATGGATCCATTTCGAAATTGTATCCAAACATAATGTGAAACAACATGTGTAAGTATGTCTCGTGTGAGTCATATCCAGGCCCAAAGAGACAATTGATCTATCAAAGTCATTTGATTTGTTATTGCAGTAGCTAGATTAGCAGTGCATCACTATTTGAAAATATACAAATCACAACCTATAGCGATATAGTCCGGTTTCTGACAGCAATATACTATGCTCATGCGTGTATACTAGACTTTCGTTCACGCATATGAGCTGCGGCCCCGCATTTTCCTTTCTCCCCGAATGATATATATATATATATATATACATATATATATATATATAACATTTGTATATATTTGCTCCCCCCCACACCGGTACCACCATTTAGCACATGAAGGCAAAGCATGTGATGCAACGCATTGTGTCCTTGGCAATGCATGTGAGGCTTCATCCAGCCTTGAATGTATCTATCATGCCTTGAATGATCCAGAACATGGTTCCCCCACCTGGATCTCCATTTTTCTGTGTTTTTGTTCGGACATTCTCGAAGTCCGTTTTTTTTATTTTAGCGACAACTGTCTTGTAGGAGTCGATGGGGTCCACGAAGGTGTATCGGCCCACGCCCATAAGGAAATTGATGTAAACGTGCTCCAGGGCCTCAGGGCAACGAGTTTCCTATGATTTGACACATTTCCTTCAGGAAAAGGTTACACGAGTCTTTCGAAGGTTCTTGGCAAGCATTTCCGCAGGGTTTTATACATCCCACAAGTATTATAAGTGCATCGACGTACAAGTGTTCTATGGGTTAAACCCATTGGGTTCCTGGCTAGGACTACCTTGGGACTTGATACATAAGGTATCACATGCTTATTGGGTAAAAATTCATTATATTCTGATGCATTTCCGTAAGGCCATGGATGGAGGAGCGTTTCAGGTGCACTTGGCTATGTTTTCCTTATGATTCGATACATTTCCGTAAGGATGATGTTGCACAAGTCGTCCAAGAGGAGTTCCGTATGAAGTTGTGGTTGGTGAGGAAATCGGGTTAATGATACCTTTCCATGAGGAATGTTGCCAGGCCTCTGTGGAAGTGTTCTATGGGCTCTTGGCTAGGATTTGCATGTTATTTTATACCCTTTCCTGAATTATATGTTGCTCTCGGCTAGGAATTCCCTATCAATGTGATACATATCTGGCAGGAAGTTGATACAACAGAGTTCCACGGGCTCGTGGCTATGATTGCCTTATGATTTGTATTATTACATATGAGACATATCGGTAAGAAGTTGATGTGGAAGTGGTTCATGGACTACTGGCCATGACTTCCTTATGATTTGAAACATTTTCATACGGAAATTGTTGCACCAGTCGTCCAAGGGATCTTCATCAGGATTTCCCCAGGAGTTGTCCCAACTATGTTGCACCAAGTATTTGAATGGCTCTTGGGGTGTATTTCCGAATGATTTCATATATTTCAATAAGGAAGTCGACGTGATGATAGATGGCCCTGAGGGAAATTTGTCAAAAGTCTTCCGATGGCTCTTGGCTAGGATTGCCTTATGATTTCATGCACTCTCATTATTAAGAAAGGGGATGGAGCAGTGTTTCAGCGGTTCACGTCTAGGATTTCCTCACGATTTGATCCCTTGTCATAAGGTATCATTAGGCTAGGCTAGATTTTCATTATTATTCGATAAATTTCTGTAGAGGAATTGCTTGCAGAGTATTACAGAGCCTTGCGGCTATGATTCCCGAATCTGTTCATACCTTTATATATAAGAAGATGTCACGTAAGATCATATTGGATTTGATTCCCTTACGGTTTTAATGTTTCATAAGAACATCGATGTAGTGTTACACTCTCATAAGGAAAATAAAGATTCCCCAAGTCTCCCAAGGGCTCTGTAAAAGTGTTCCATGGACTCTTGGCTAGGCTTTCCTTGTGGTCCGATACCTTTTCATAAATTATAATTTGCTTCTCGGCTAGAATATCTTCATAATTCGGTACATATTCGCAAGGAGATTTATGTAAAAGTGTTCCATAGGCTATTGTGTAGGATTCCCTTCTGATTTCATTTTTCGTGAAGAAGTCGATGTAATAATACCTGTCCATGAATAACATATTGCTCAGTGGGTTGTGGTGTTTTCTATGGCTCTCTAACCACATCCTTGGGTTGTGGTTTGTTGTTTCAGTCCACAACCCTGGCGTGTGCTTCGAGTACAACACGAAACCACAAAACCCCAACCACAACCTAGGGTTGTGGTTAGAGCCACATAAAAGCACAAACCACAACGCAGGATTGTGGTTAGAGCCCAAAACAAAACCACAAACTATAATCCAGGGTTACAGTGGTATTGGTAGTGGGTGGGGGTGGGGTGGGGTGGGTGGGGTTGACCCTTACTTATATATATATATATATATATATAATTGCTCCGTATCCATTTTGCTGAGTATCTATTTTGGCTCAAGGCTGGGGTTTTAGCCAGCTTTGGATGGTCGGCCCCCAGCCCGGCCTTTCCGCCCCTATTTACAAGGAGTGTAACAGGCACTCTGTGACTCGTTGGCTTCTCTTTGCCGTACTATCCACCATGATGCCAGGCCCTGGTGCCATTAATAACATCAAGAATGAACCTAGCAATGTCTGCGAGTATGCTGCTGCTCCTACTGGCGGTGTTGCCAGCTATTACATCAAGAATGACCCTACCAATGTCGGCGAGTATGTTGCCGTTCCTTCTGGCTCTGGTGCCAATAACAACATCAAGAATGACCCTACCATCGGCTGTGAGTTCGTTGCAGTTCCTTCTGGCTCCGGCGCCAACTATGACATCAAGAATGGCCCTACCAATGGCTGCGAGCATGTTGCAGTTCTTACTGGCTCTGATGCCAACAGCATCATGAGTGGCCCTACCTTTGACTTTACCGATGTTTGCCAGCGTGTTGCAGTTCCGCCTGTCTCCAGTGACAGCAAATACATCGAGAATGACCCTACCAATGGCTGCGAGTATGTTGCGAAACCTATTGGCTCTTGTGCCATCCATTACTCGAGAAGGACCCTACCAATGGCTGCGAGTATGTTGCGATACCTACTGGCTCAGGTGCCCACAATGACATCAAGAATGACCCTTCCAATGGTTGCTGCGAATCTGTTGCAGTACCTTCTGGTCCGGGCACCAACAATAACATCAAGAATGTCCCTACCAATGGCTGCGAGTACGTTGCAATACATACTGGCTCTGGCGCCATCCATCACATAAAGAATGACCCTACCAATGGCTGCGAGTTTGTTGCAATACCTACTGGCTCAGGTGCCGTCCATTACATCAAGAACGACCCTTCCAATGGCTGTGAGTATGTTGCGCTATCTACTGGCTCCGGTGCCATCCATTACATCAAGAATGACCCTACCAATGGCTGTGAGTCTGTAGCATTCCCTTCTGGCCAAGGCGCCAACATTAACATCAAGAATGACCCTACCAATGGCTGCAAGCATGTTGCGATACCTACTGCCTCAGGCGCCGTCCATTACATCAAGAATGACCCTACCAATGCTTGCGAGTTTGTTGCAGTACCTTCTGGCCCCAGTGCCAACAAAAAAAATCAATAATGACCATACCAATGGCTGCAGGTATGTTGCAATGCCTTACTGGTTCTGGTGCCATCCATCACATCAAGAATAACCCTACCAATGGCTGCGAATATGTTGTGACACCTATTGGCTCAGGTGCCATCTGCTTCATCAAGGTTGAACATTCCAACACCTGCAGGTATGTTGCAGTTCCTTCTGGCCCCGGCGTCATCGATAACATCAAGAATGACCCTACCATCGGCTGCGAGTGTGTTGCAGGACATGGGGCCGAGGCCACTGGCTCTGATCCCGCCAAGTTCAATGCATTCAATGATTCAGGTGCTTGTAATATCAAAGATCCCCTTATTGATCAGCTGTCTGAGCAGGATTTTCCAAAATTATGTGAATCATTTTCTAGAATTATCTTCCGGTGTGCCTCTCGCATGCTTAGGTGCGCAGTGCTCCCCGGAAAATAAATTGATAACTGCAGGGCACTTATTCCAGATTCATGGAAATGACACCTTTTCGCATGTAATTTGCTCTTTGTAGCAGTGTGCATGCCGCATCGGTGGGAGAATTCCAATAGCATGTCCACCCATTTCAAATGTTGACAGCACAGGCGGCGGTCAAAGGCGGCTGCATGTGTTGTCCATTCCACTGGCATATTTCGACATGATGACAACTACAATTGAGGTGTCATTATTTGTATGAAGACATTTATATATATATATATATATATATAGAGAGAGAGAGAGAGAGATCATCACAGAGTATATATATATATATGCACATGTTACCATATCCCTTTAATCTGCCATCATCCTGTCGTACGTACATGCTTCTCTACATGTATATAACATAAGTGGCATACAGAGTTCAATCATATTTATGTATGTATGTATGATGTATGATATATGCGCTCCTAACCTCAATACAAAAAGTATACATGTGGTTATGCGTGTTATTATTTTCATTAACAAACACTTGGTATTTGAAATAGAATGAAAGTGTGTTTGGCGGGTGCCTAAAAGCATAGTGTAAATTCATTCCGTGGCAAATGTGTCATATTTTTCGAGAATGGCTGAGTATGATCTCAAATGGCCAATAGTTTGTCGCAAAGGTTGAATTGCGTCACACATTGGCAGACTTGCTTCACACGTGACCTACATGGTGTTGGGATATTTACACATTATTTAAAGTGTCCCCAACATTTCAGACATTCATCCAAAACAACTTAGTTTGAAGCCAGAACATCAATCATATGTATATCTAATATTAGAAACATATTCACACAAATACACAAATACATGTACTACATAGTTCGGTCATATTATATAGTATATAGTATAAAGTATATGCTTGGGTAATGAGGGAAACATGGCATTGTAGGTGTTGTGACCGTCTCCGTTTACATGTGTTTTGGGGAAGTGGCAGACTTAGGAGACACATACGTGCATAACCGGCACGTCCAGTTAATTGGCGGGTCCTCCCCCACCTCTTATCAATACGATCAGCTATTTCCTTATTAATCCGGGCTGCCACGGTTTTAGAAGGGATTTGCTTGGATTTCCTGCTTGCTTGGAAGCATACTGTATCAACTCGGAGGTTTATTAACTCGAGGGTTGTCCGGGTGCTGCAGAAATGGACGTGAAATTTGTCGCCTAATCGGCAAAGTTCGCCGACTTAATCGCGGCCCTAAGGCCGCCATTGGTGGGGTCTGAGGGGGGCGAAGCCACCCCAGCTTGAAAGCGGGGTTTTGGGCGGCGCCAGCCGCCCAACACGAGGAAAATGCACCTTACTTTATTAACTCGGGTGGGTTGTTAATTGAAGGTGGGGGGCTAGTAGTATGGCATCCTTAATATTTGCACATCTTTGTAAAACCATCCTGGACCTTGCATGTCATGGGTTCTATGACCATAGGATGCACCAGCATTGCCAATGATGCCCAATACATTCAATGCATTTGAAGGAAGTTTTCAGAGGTGTAATACTTGTTAACAAGATCCAAATATTATTGACTGGATAATTTTGATTGTTGTATTCCAACTTGTGCAGGACCGTCTTTTGCAAGACTGTCTTTTGATTCTTCCGGTCCCGGACCCCTAGAACTGTTTTTCTGGTCCCGGGGTCGGTCTCCAGAACTCGGGAATGCCATTTTGGTATTATTTGGACCGATACGGATCGATATGGACCAAGTTTCAGCTCAAATCTTTCATTCTGCATTCAAACTGTGATATTCATGCAAATTATGCTTACTGGTGTGGGGGTACCCATTGCTTTGAGCTTAAGGTGCTGTCACGATTTGCGCCCCAAAGCTCGATTATTCGTCCAAGCTGCGCAGGACCGTCTTTTGAAATATTGCCTTTTGAAATGTCAAAAGACAGTCTTTCAAAAGACAGTCTTGCGCAGGTTGGAATGAGAACCAACTATTATTGATTGGACGGTTTTTTATTGTTATATAGTGTTTAAATCGGTGTAGCTTGTTTCAGTGGTGTTGCGTTGATTTACAACGATCGTACATTGATGCTTTCGGAAAATCATTCTGTCAACTCCTATAACCCACGACATTCAGGACTCGATATTGTTGTATTTGTTCATATTTGTGAATATTACGATGTATGTCCCATGCCCTTTTGATCTGTTGGCAGCCTAGTTCACGCAGAAGCTTGCACATGGTTTCATAAATACATCTTCTCGGACACAAGCAGAGAGCACGGGGGGCCCCTCCAAGGGTGCTGACTATTTTGGGTGTTTCTGTTTCAAACCCATGTGTGAGCTGTGTTGTCCGCCTCCCTAGCCCAAGCAACGGATTTCACACAGGGGCCGGCCACTCAAGGCCTCTTCATTCTGGGACTAGGAAGGCTTCTTACTTTACTGGACTTGGGATGTAGCGAACGCAGCAAACACATGAGTTTGAAGTGAAGTGTAGAAATAATTCGAAATAGGTAGCATGTTAATTATCTGGCATTCCATTGTGCTATCTACCTTGGATGCTATTCTGATTGATATTGCTTATACTCACCCATCATTATTCTTTTCTTTGGAAACTCGATTGTGTGCTGGTGGACTCCCTGAATTTCTGCTTGTCTTGCTCCTCAGTTCGGAATTCACAACGATACCTTCCCATACCACAATCCGTGCCGCCCTCAGCCGGATTGGCGAGTGTGGATGGGCATGTTACAGCTATGCCTTCGATTTGATAAATATGTCCCTCTCCTGGATCAAATAAACGCACTTCCATGGATGAACAAAGCCTCAATGTCGGATTGATAGAACCTCGTGGACTGGTGAAGCTTGCATCAAGCGGTGGGGCTGCATTCATCCGTGGCAGGCCTTCAAACATTGCAAATGTTTGCATACTCTTCCACAATGAAGCCGGCAGCGAGACCATAATAGTGATCAAGTTCAATTGCAATTCAGATGGTCCTTAACCCTTACCTCGGAAATCGGTTTACGAGCCTGTTCAGAAAACATGTTTGTTGGCAACCATCGTACGAAAATCCAATTATTGACAAACTTGTTTACAAAACATGGGTTAGGGCAGGGTCCCTTGTCCCCCTATAATCACACGATGTCAAATGCATCCAGTGTTGTTAGTCATGCCGTCTATGACTAAAATCCATGTAGGGAGGTTTACGATTCCAAATCCATGGCTACAACAATATGCTACATATCACGCGCTTTCTACAGGAGCCGTTGTCTGAAGTTTTCCACATGAACGGACATTGATAAATATATAATTCATGCCTACATATGTGTGTCGGGGTGCTTGTGGTGTCTTCGTTGCCTCCCTTTTCCGGCCAACCGTTCCACTTTTGTTGAGTCCCTTGTTTTGCCAGGGCAGGCAGCCGATAGATTAGAAAACCGCGTACATAAACAGAAATGCACATTCGATATGAATATGTGTTCTTGTATGACTTCGTGTTGTCATCATCCTAGATCCTTCAGATCCCTGCGCATTTTATCTTGAAAGCCACTCACATAATTGTATAAATGTGGACAACTATTGTGTTGGCCTTGCGGGTCGGCTTGTTCTCTTTAAATATACAGAGTTGGAAACATCCCCAGCTCGAATAGCCTAAATGAGTCTATTCGTTTGGCTATCAGGCGGAGTCGAATTGCGTGCAACCTTAGCCTGACTGTGTTTGGTGCAGGCAATTGCATGAGACTAGGAGGTTTAGGCTGGGTATGATGTTGGTGGCTTCACATCCTACTCCAAGGGCTAACATCCTACAGAGAGAAATACATGAACATCAAGAACTCAAAGGTGCTGCCTGCGGTCCCTTGATCATGTTTCTGATTTCCCGTTGTTTCGTTATATTTGCCCCAATGTCCCACTCTGTAGGATGTTAGCCTGGGGGGTAGGACATGAAGCCTTCAGCATCCTAATCATTCTAACCTTATGCAATTGCTTCTTTTGGAAGCTGTCTTGCATCTAATGTTTTTCAGGCAGGCGATCCTGGGGGCATTCGACCAAACCCTTTCAGAACTAGCCTGTAACATCCAATTTGTCACAAGCCTTTCATATGCACCCCCTTAATATTCCAAGGGTCGAAAGTGGCCATTGCGTGAGGAACAGTAACAAGCAAGCACAGAATGTGTTTGTATTAATATGTATTTTTTGTTCACACAGTTCAAAAGTCTTTTCATATGTTGCAGTATGCTCATTCGACTTATAAACTCTGATGAATCCGCACTTATAAAACCTGCAACATCCAGTTGTGTGCAACCCTTGTAAGGTTCATGGTATGGAGCACTGCCCTATGACAATTACATTGGAACATATGATAACAGTATGCTTGTATTATGTGCTTTAGATTATCAAACACATATGCATGATATTACCATCAACTTCCCATATGTGCATGATGTTGTTTGTGTGACTTAGCAACCCATTAGGTGTGAAGTGAACACATGCATCTTACAACCCAAACACATTGCAATTATAAAACATGATCGAGTTCGGCGTTATTCCATTTGTTGATGCGATGAGCGTCTTCTAGGCAATACACAAATCTATGCTCCTGAGCAGGCATCAGGCTATCCCCACGCAGACTTGTTAAATGGATATTTGTGTCCAGCAACATATGATTTAAAACATATATATTTGTTATTGACGCTCCAACAACCTATGTATTTAACGTCCGACTGCCAGGTCCCCGGACTGGGTGGGTCGCTTTGGCTTATTATCGGATTGAACTACGCGAAAATATAGTTTCCCAATGTTCCTCGCTCCTTGGGTGCATGATACCAAATTCATTATCCAGCTAAGGGTTTGATGAAAATGCGGTTGACTTCAATGGCATGTAGACAAGGGAATCTCAGGCTAGTAATGTTCCTCTCTGTTTCTGTTATTTACGCGTAGCCTCGCTTCGTCACTTGCCATGTTCAACCACACTTCTGACCGAGGTACCCTGAAATGGGCTGTGACTTCGCCGGGCGCCGTCTGGAGGCACGATTTATTTGTAAAATTATGCAGTAGTGTGGGGCACTAATAAGGTACTTAAGTACTTACAAATCGTTTTGCAGGTGCTTCCTAGAGGTATGGATCGTTTCTTCTGATTTTCGTGTCCATTGTGTTTGTGAGCGTATATGTATACAGAGAGATATAAATAGTGTGTTCGTTTTTGTAAACATGTGTACGATGTTAGTATCTATCTCATAACATTGTAAGTTCTCATCCACCCTTGTGTACCCTTGTATATACACATGTATGTATATATTTGCATTTGTGAGGCAAGCACGGACCCCGAGAGAGAGAGTTATACTGTTGCAAGTCATCAAACGCGTTAAGGAAGCAAGACTATGCAGGAAAGTCTGAAGGGTGTGCATAAACTACAAAGCTAAAATGTCAATCATGTGTATATGCTACGAGCACAGTTATGCTAGTCCATACAATCGTCTTGTTCATGTCATGGTGTTTGCACATGTTATGCACAGCTCATACAAATGCACATACTAGTAAATATGAGTTTTATATTGTTAACATGCTCGCGATTCGCAATCTTTGGTCATGTTGAGGGTATCCATGGTTCACAGCAGTCACGATATAGTCGTTCTATAATTATGTATGTGTTTGTCTCCCTCTCTCTCTCTCTCTGTCTTTCTCTCTCTGTCTCTCTCTCTCTCTCTCCCTCTCTATTTAGTACATATGTATATAGATCACAGGCGGTTGCGATTAATAGGCCTGCTGCGTTGGTTCGTAAAACCCCCATCCAGGGTGTGGGTTTGTTAATCCATGGCCGGGGGGTCCGACAATGGGCATAGTTTACATGCGTTTGCATACCCATCCGAAATGGTTTCGACAAAGGAGAAGGCCGCCTCCACTATGGAGCAATATCCAAACACAGGTAAAAATATGTTTCATTGCTTGAAGCTTGACAATGGATTAATACACCCCACCCTTCGGATGGTACGAGACTTATGAATCCATGGGGAGGTTTTTTACTCCTTCTGAGGATGACCAACATCGGGTGAGGAAGTACAAGTGGTTATAAGTAGCTTCGTGTGCTCAAAGAGGGAGTATAAATGCAAATTCACATATTTGATAGGCGTAACCCACTTGTAACCCTGAAAGATTTACAAGCGATAAGAATTGAAGATCCCACTCAGTACAAATGTATAACTCATTATCCGAGTTCAAGTGGGCTATACGGTTGTCATAGATACATTTGGATAAGTCGAGCTTAGGTGACGACAACATTTGCATGTTCTTGGTTCATCGATGTAACAGTTAGTTCCATGGGAGTTAGTTGCCCCGAATTTGTGGTTTCACTATATTCCATTTTTTTGCACACAACACAACATTTTCAGAAATGCAATGGAACCAACTATTAAATTGGTACGAGCAAAAACGGATAAAACAGATAACATTCGACTTCCTACAGATGTACATGGTTTAATTCCTCGAGAAATCGAGCACACTCACAAATTTAGGAGCTACCTCTCTATGTTCTGGAAAGAATGGTTCCACGAGATGGTTCCAGTGTATGTGTTTCCGAGTGTCTGAGGTTATCGATCATGAAATCACCAAAAGTCGATGGAACCACCTCATGGAGCCTACTGTTAAATCCTTGGTTTTTATTTACTACTTACAAATCCTTGTTCAACCCAGTGTGTGTGTGTGTCAGTGTGTGTGGAAAAAACTGCATTTATCCTTCTCGGAGAGGCGACCAGTGCAGGTACCCATGGTACCGGGGTCAGCTGGGGCGCCATGTTGAAGCCTTCGGGGTAAATCCCCCGTGGGCTCGGGACCTCTAGGGTGCCCTGCCGAAATCCGTTCGTTGAGTGGATGTCGGTCCGATATGTGCCTGGCTGGCGTGCTGTATACCTGCTTTCGTACGCGCCGGCTAAGCTTCAACATGTTCCTTCTTGTTGTTTGGGTATCTGAAGCTGGAAAACCCCTACCGGTTTCCCTAAATGGCCATATACAAAAACAAATCTCAGAGAAAATGTAATTGTGAACAATATCCAGTTACAAATAGATCAAATGCATAGGAAAACTCTGCGACGAACATATGTTCCTCCGCGGCCGCACCCGGAAGAACAACCAATAGATGAGATCTTGGAAGATCAAAATGGCCCCCTCGATCAAGGAACAGATGGAGAACCAAGAGCGGGTTCTTCTAGTTCAGATTCTGACTAAGTCAATTCGTTCTAGGCCCCCGCACCAGTGGCGAACAGTGAGCTATCTATTCTCCGGAGCAAGCGAGCTGATTCGAACAACGTCAAATCAAAAAATGGGTATCTGAAGCTTGGAAGGCTTCAGCGCAGGACTTTTTATGTGTAGTTTCTGTGTGTAGTTCATGTGACGGCGTACTGATGTCTAACTCTTGTCTTGTCCTGGAGAGGCGACCAATGAGCCCGACCCCATCAAAGCCTTCATGGAGAAATGGAGCCCCTTTGGCTGAGGCTTCCGGCCAGGGATGCCTTAAATCAAGCTTGCAACAGGGAGACCCCCGCGAACTACTTCTTAATTGAGGCAACTCAAAAGTGACATCAATGTAAGTGACCGTTTTTTGTTTGTGTTTTTGATTAACCTCCGTGCATATGCATTTGGGAGGTGGGGCGTCGACTTCTGATAACGAAGCCCGGAAATAAAACTTCAAACCTGCCTCCTATGTTCTGAATCCCAAGGTGCCAAACAAAACAGCTCAAACAGCAAGCGACCCCGGGGGGGAGGGGGGGAGGTGCTCTTGGCCGCGCAGCTCCCCTAAAACAGTCAAGCACAAAACAAAACAAAGTTTTGTTTCCTGGGTGGGGTTTGGGGGATCCAGACCCTCCTTCCCGGAGGTTAAAAAACATTCAAACATGTACACTAAATACAAGAACATAAATGCAACCACTATCTTGTTGGGGTAGCACGATTCCTTGTTACAAGTGCGTTCATTGTTTAAATTTCCACATGTCCGCATGTGTTGTTCTTGTGCAGTTCCTTGGTTTGAGATGGTTCTGCTCTTCGCACAGCTACACGGGTCTCAGTACGGGGCACGATGATGGCCGATTTATATTCGGGAACCCTTCCATAGGATGATTTCCGAACTTGCATGCACCAGGCATCCCAAACCACAATTGTGTTTGTGTGTCGTGTCACTCGCTTGGGCAAAGACACGTGTTCGGAAATGTTGATGACGGCTTCAAGGGATATTTGCAGAAGAGTGGCGGTGAAGCCCTCCATGTGGCAGTGTCTTGGAGCCCCTCCATTTGGCAGTGTTTGGGAATACTTTGGGTTTCAAGTGTTTTGGAACACTTTGGGCTGTGTGGTATGAGGGAAATCCATCCTTGGGGCTGTGTGCTTCAGGCACAGTCATTTTTCTTACTATTGGAATCTACACCTCTAGGCAAAATAAATATCTTGACCGGCCCCAAAGCCCATAGAACAGCCATTCGCTACGTTTCCATTCTTAATTCAAAACCAACAAATACCATTAAACCAACAATTCATTACCAATAATTCGGCCCGAAACCAATAATTACCAAGAATTAGTTGTTGGTAAACCAAATAAATATTCCTGGACAATGGTCCATCACGCTTGAAATTGTGGTTTCGCCACAATTTCAAGCGTGATGGACCATTGTCCAACAATATTTACTCGGTTTACCAACAATTAATTCTTGGTAATTATTGGTTTCGGGCCGAATTATTGGTAATTACTTGTTGGTTTAATGGTATTTGTGGTTTTGGAATTCTTGGGGGTGCGTAGCGAGGTACCTGCCCGTCCCAGAAGGCAAAAAGGGGCCGCGGCCCATCAGAAGCGAGCAATTCCTTTGGGGGCTCCCTAATGTGAGCGCCTCAGAGAGGTTGCAGCTGGACCTCAGCAACGCTCTGCTCAGAGCCGAGTTGTATTTTTTGCACCTTGCCTCTATCAGTGGCACTGCCGCTGCCATGGAGCACCCCGATATCCCGAAGTGGATAGAGGGTGCCCCTAGCAGTTGGAAGCTGGAGGAGTTCAAATACCTTGACACTCTAGATTGTTCCGACCACGTTGTGGTGGACCAGTGCATGTTGGGGGCGGATGCCCGCAAGGCCACCAGGTTTTATCTTATTAATTTCACCGAATTTAGGCAGCAAATTGAGGCTGTACCCAATTGCGCCAGATGTAACCATAAGTTTAAGCACGTTCCGCTGCGTGGCAAAGGCGAAGATGGTAGCTGGAAAACGGCCCCGGCCAAGCAGTACCAGCCCCCGCTCTGCGGGGTCATGGCCCGAGCCGCCCACTCCTCTGTTGCAAAATGGGTCGAGCATGGGCCTGTTGACTGGGATGCCTTCGGCGTGTCTGAGGAGTCCCAGTTCTACATGCCACTCGACCCATTCTGCAGCTGGCAGGAGTGGGGGGCGTTCGGCAATGACACCGGAGGTGCCCAAATGTCCTCTGCCTGTGCCGCCTCGGAAGATTACCTTAATAACCTCGGTGACTGCGAGAGGTGGGTGGAGCCTTACGTGGCTGCCTCCAGGCAGCCGGACAGTGTTTGCACGATCACGCCTGCCCTGCGGCGTCGCATCGACCTTAATAGGGCCCAGGCCCTTCGTAGGAAAGCTGCCCGTGGTGCCAGGGGCTGGGTCGGCCGGCCGGCCGGCCCACCCCCTGGTGCCCAGCGCGCGCCTATGGGATCGGTGCTGGAGGGTGGCCTCGGCCACCCCCACATCGCCTGCAGCAGCACGGTCAGGTACAAATTCTGTTTTGGTAAGGTCACCAAAGCCATCGCCCTGGCCCACACGGCCATGGCGGCGGCTGGCAAACACCTCGCCGATGCCCGACCCGCCGCCCGCGCCCCTCGGACCTCCCCGGCCGATGGGGCGACTCTCCCCCCCGCGTTTCTGTGTTGCTGTCTGTGTTTGCTGTTTGTTAGTTGTGCCGTCGCCGGCCTGAAACGACAGAGGAAGACCAGGTACGAGTACCAGAAACATGTGGTGGGGCTGACCGTTGGTGGCTGCTGTACGTGTTGTATCCGTATATCCCTGTACCTTTATATATATATATATATATATATGTGGTTGGCCGTTGCACGCCCAGTTTTTTGACTCGCTGCATGTGCATGCTCAGTTTTTTAGCTCACTGCATGTCGCCGTCTAGGGATGCCATAGTTGCATCTATCAGGGCTTGGTGGGGGGACGGGCTTGTTCAGCCGCGCCCGGCCCCTCACGAGCACACCTAAGCGTGTGCTTCCCCTTGTCACTGTTTTTGCCTTGTTTTCCCGCCGTTATGTACCTGACAGGTCGCGTGGTTACTCACTCTCTGAACCTGTAAGAGCAGCAAAAAGAGCAGCGTAGCGCTATGGGGATTGGGGCCGCCCAATAAATGTCTTTAGTAAGCGAAAGAACACAATCAAGGCAACCCATTGAAAATACTTTGAAAAAACAAAAACAACTAACTAATTCGAGAAAACCTGACGAACTTATGGGTGTGCGTTTGAGAGTTTTCTTCGTGTCTTCAATGGTTTGTCTCGAAAGTTCCCTAGACGCCGTCTACGTTGAAGGGACCTCTATAAGGCTTTAAGAACCGGCATATGGATACTCAAACCCCAAATCGGTTACCTACGACATAGAATTCCTAAAACATGCGTCTTTTTGTGGCGCTTTGGACATTTTGCACCAAAATCGTTGTGTTCTCACATGCCAGTGCACAAAACATGACTTGACGCCACTCTGCGGCCGTTTGCGTGTTTACCAGACTGTAGGCTCCCAGACTGTAGGCCCCCAGCCTGTAGCTTCCCAGACGGTGGATACTCAGACCCGAAATCGGTTACCTCGAGACTGTAGGCCCGCAGCCTGTAGCCTCCCAGACGGTGGATACTCAGACCCGAAATCGGTTACCTCGAGACTGTAGGCCCCAGACTGTAGGCCCCCAGACTGTAGGCCCCAAGGAGTGGATAGGGGTGGTCAATCAGAGTCCAACAAACCTTGTTGTTTAGGGTCCTCTGCCGTCAGGGTGTAATGTTTGTTTTCCACCATAAAACAATGGATCTCATTCGGATGTATGGTAAAAACTATGAGTTTGCTTAGAAGTATTGCTTTTGCGTAGTGAAGGCAAATTGAGTAACACTATCCCCTCGTTCTGGGTTGGGCCAGCCCAGGCATGTTCTGAACGTGCACGCAAGTGCACACCTGTGCATTGCTATGTCAAGGGGTTCTAAAGCTGCTAATGTACCTTCTCAACGCTATACCCTCCTGATATAGCATATGTTAGAATCAGAAGGACATACCCTTGAGGGGGTCTGATATGTTAGTTAGAACCAGGAGGGTGTGATTTGCGAAGCCATAGTGAAAGCTAGCATAATGATGATATTGCATTAGATGGTATAACATGTTTTAGAGCATGAGGGTATAACCTCAAAAGACTATGATATAAATTACAACAGTAAGAGTACGTAGAACCTTAAGAAGGTACATTATAAGTTATGATCCTCTTAAGGATGTACCCTCACCATTATAACTTTTGCTATACCCTCTTCAGGCCCAATAATACTAACTCATATGAGAATTTTCGCAAGGCTATGCCCTTATGTTTCCAACTTATACTTAACCTTGTATGGGTATAACCTCATTTCTCTAACTTTCATTATATTCTCTTGAGGCTATACCCTCGTGGTTCTGTTTTATACCATACCATACCCTCTCAAGGCTGTACTTACACCCTCTCAAGACAATGCCCTCATGATTGTAATTTATAGTATATTATTTCTTAAGGCTACGCCCTCATGATTATTACTTATACTATCGCTTGGGGAAAGAGAATATATATATATATATATATATATATATATATATATATATATATATATATATTAAGGTGTAGTATATTCGGAGAGTCACTAGTTAGTCATCGGTTGTGCGTTCCGTCTCAATTGGTTGATCCTGAGAATGTCGATGTGTATGGCTTTGGGACCTACCCGTATAAAATTTGCGAGGACCTCGAAACAAATGTTTCTAATAGCGCTGCTTAAAGTAACAATGTGTTGCTTATTTACGGCCAAGTGACATGCATGTGTTGTGAATCAACATGTTTACAATCAGGGTGGCCATGGCCCGCTATAGGCTCATGCGCAGTCAGCACGAAGCCATGACTTCTATGACTTCTAACATATTTGTGGGCTCTCTTTGATCGACATCCGTTATTGTTTATCAGAGTTGTTGACAAATAGATTCGGTTTGTGGGGACTTAGGTTCAAAACAAGTAAGATTCCATAAATTCATTAGGGATCCCGAACGCAATGGCTTCTACATCCACAGAAACTTCATAAGCCTCATCGGTTGACAGCGGGGCGGCTGATTATTCATCCATTAGCTCTGATTGGAGCTCATTCAGGAACTCGAATGAGTTCAATTATTTCCCTCGCGTGCATGGCATGAGTCGTAGGGCGGTAATTTAGGATCAGCAATGTAAGACCACCGTGCTAAACACTTAGAAAGCAAAACAAAAAAAAACGATTCTCGTTTCAGGAAAGTTAGTGGCTCGTTAATGAAGTTTAATTAGTGCTATTTATATATTAGGGAACATGCACTAATTTGCATGACTGGTTATGCAGTTGCAACATGTTTGATTCTGAACCCATGGCATTCAGGACCCAACATGCTTTCACTGAGAGTTTTGAAAGTTTTGCTTAACAATCGCCACCACCTGTGTGTCCACCATCCGTCGTATGCGATGCTTAATTAGGAGGCCTTGGTTGGCATGAAATAGGGATGTTGAGAACGTTAGAGGCTTACCATCTCCATGCTCAGTCCTAACATCCTACCCCTAGGATTGTGAGGCCCACCATTTTCTATGATGTTGCTGTTGTATGTGTACACATGCATATGCAACTGCAGGAGTATGAGCAGCGGTGGGCCTCATAGTCACACAGTATGAACTAGTAACGGCTCTTGATAACACACACACATAGTACAAACACCACACGAAGACTAAATTATAAACCCGTGTGCTAATATTGCTTGAGCTAAGTTGGTTGCACCTACTTCTATGGGGGTAAGCCCTAGAACATAATCCTAAAGACTAGCCCGGTATCCTCAATCTTCACAGACACAAGGACAAGTATAGAACACCGTCTTTGTTGTGTTGATTTCGTTGTATTTTCAGCATAGTTGGATATAACATCTGATATGATTGGCTCTGTGAATCAGGATCCAAAACCCAACCTCATTGTTTTTGTGCTTCATCATTGTGCTGCTAGTAGTTGTATAAGTGTTTTTACAGGTTTTTAATATCCAAAGCCATGTGTTCGAAATAGCTTGAAAGGCATGCTCTCTTTGGATTGTGAAAGGGGTCCTGTCCCCCACAGGTCGTCCAGGTACTCCGCCGGTCATCCAGTATCTCTACATGTTATCTCTTGAACACATTTGTTGCACATAAATCTATGTTTTCCTTCTGTTTCTATCGTAATGTTCATCCGCCTTTGAGCACAGATCATGAGTTCATCCATTGACCTCTGATGCATGTGTTATTCACACATAATTGCAACCTTGGGTGTATGCCAATAGTGCACTTGCCATTGTCTACGCATCGGCATTGTTGTGCCAATCGTGCTTGGTCAAGCTCCTTGCAACCCTTGACCGCTTCTCCTTTTCAACTCGTCGTGCCTCACAACCACGACACCCCCTCCTGTTCCAAGCATACCTATGTCTGGGACTTCCGCATCGACGGCTGGAGGATGGTGGCACGTCTGGAATCGTTCAGCTCGTGTGGCATCCAATGGCATGTTCTTATTTGTCTGACACTTGACGTGATCTGTCTCAGCCCCCCATCGCCCACATGCGGCAACAACAGGTTGATTCGAAGGGGGCTCATGGGAAGCCATTATCCTCAAACATCGCTGCTGCAGAGGCTTTGAGGCTTGGAGTTCTGCTGCCTTGATCGAGTTCTGCTAGTATTACAGAATACTGGTACTTGTTTCATATCTACTTGGTCTATATCTTAATGGATATGTTTCATCTGACATCCGAAACATCTTAGTATAATGCCCAGGCCTGTTAATTATGTACATCGCCCCTGTTTTGGTAATGATATGCATGGTTCCATGGGAGTGAAATCCAAGCTCCAGCAAGGCACACGCCATGACGAAAGAAAAAGCCCTTGACGAAGTGAGCATTTCCCTTTAGCAGGAAAAACAATACAAGCGCGATGTTTCAATGCTGTTCTACTCGTGCCATTCGATTGCACAGTTTCGTGCTCCTATATCTTGAGTTGCGTGTGAAAAGTGTCACGATCCATCCCCAGGAGCCCCAGGCCGTAGACCGTATGCAAGGTGATATGTGCATGGAAAAACGGAGTGATTAACTATTTCATATATCTATATGTGTAAGAATTTATACATTAGGGTATCTAAACCAGAGGGTACTCAACGAAAAAACATCATAGAATACGGGGACACATCAGATAAATTTACAAGAGAGTCGTATACCAGACTAGTGACCTAACGACGAGGTGGGGACAAATATTGGTGCACATGTATAATACACATACATATAGAACCGAGTACGATACAATGTAATGCAATCGTAGTATAACCTATGGTTTTGACGTGTTCTTGGTAATATTATGTAATCGAAGAATGTCTTAGTTTGTAGTTTTCAATGGTTTAGGTTGTTGATCAGCTCATTGCTTTGCAGGGGATGACATGACATGTTCGATGTGTGTAAATCTGCATATGGGTGTTCATATATTTCAGATTCGTTGGAATGGCACCTTGTTGCCTTAGAGTTACACCTCGTTCATTGCCAAGGAATGGGTGGATGTGCATACCATGTCCATGCATGATCGAGTTGATTTAGCACCTGGGGCCGGCGGCCGAAGGCCGGTGCCTCCGCTTTGTCCATTCCATTGGCATGTGTTGGCACTGTATTGGCATATGGGTAGACGAACCTGGGCGGATAAAGTCATACATCTGGCATCGATTTCATCAGGGGTTTGGCTCAAAGTGGTTTGGCGTTTCAAACGGCTTGAAATCCGGTAACCTCTTCCTTATCCGGCTTGAGGCCTCCAAATCCGGCTCGTCCTTACCTTACCCCAAACCCGCACACGGGCCACCGGATAAACCCGGATAATTCCGACCAAATGCAATTTTTCGGGTGACCGGCTAAAATGTCAATCAGGATATTTGGGGTCACCGGATAAAGCGGGATTGGGATTTTCAAATATCCCCCAAAACAAACTATCAGGATAATCTGACCGAGGGAGGCGGTCGCAAGAACGCCACCCCATATTGGCATGGTATTGACATTCATCCACGAATTATAAATGAGAAGGCTGCAATCTCAGTTCGACAAGGTGACATACTCCCATGAGATACAAGTGACATACTCCCACGAGATCGAAGATAACGCAAATTTAAATCTGACATACATATATATATATGATTTGATCGTTTCTTTCAGACTTCTGTTCGTCCGAGCACAACCTGGGTTCTTTGGCCGTTGTTTATTCCTACGCGATATATTATCAAATGGGCTCAACAAAATTGGCTGAACTCAGGTCGGGTTTACCCATTGTATATTGGTCCCCCCTCCCCCCCCCAAAAAAAAAAGAAACGCCAAACAATGCGAACATGGAGCCTTTTAGTGAGTGATCTATGTGTGTTTTTTCTCTCTCTCTCTCTCTCTCTCTCTCTCTATTGTGCATTTTGTGAAACCCCATTTGCAAGGGGGGAAGGGGGTCATCCATCGCATGGCCTAAATCAGTGGGCACATCATAATGGTTTATAGGGCGATGGGAGAAGGCCGCCTCCATTGTGGGTGAGCATGCAAACGCATATGATTGTGTGAAGACTTGCTGTGGATTAATAAACCCGACTCCCTTGATGGCGGTATTATCGACCCATGCGGGTTTGTGGGTGGGTGGGAGAGTTGATGTAATTGAGTGTTATTTGTTTGAGGATGAGATGGACCCATGGAGGGCAGGTTTGCTATTCCTTAGCAGGGGGCTGATTATTCCGTGAAGCACGCATGGGTCCATAATGCCAATGCTTCTAAATGCGTAGGGGATTCCATTAGTTGTGATTAATGTGAATTGATTCATAAACTTTAATAGTTTGTTGATGGGTCCAGCCTTTTTGAATGAAGTATAAGGACGTGTCATAGTTAGTTGTATTGCTAAATATGTTTGAATGGGTTATAATGCGTCGTTATGTTTGAATGGATTATATTCCGGTGCTTCCACCCGCTGTCCGCCCGTTCCTGCCGCCGGCCAGCCGCTTGCCGCCCGCCCGCCCGCTCGCCCGCCGTCACCTGCCCGCCGGCCCCATGAGCTCCCCTGGAACAATTATATTGGTCAGGAGGCCCCTGGGACAATTATATGGGCCCACTTGGCCCATCCGGCCAATCGGAACAATAATAAGGTCCGTAACTATTATATGCCCCCCCCCCCCAGTAATTTGTTTCACACATAAAGGAACCTAGATTAGATTATTTCAAAAAATCCCATGAACCAATGGTTCGTTAGTGGCATTCGCCATGCAAGTTCCGAACCCATGGCAAAGATTGTTTGATAGAGTAGCCCATTGCAAGGCGGTGGTGTGTGATCATTCAGCCATGGTGTCACCAACATCGCCCATGGTGCACACCCGCACAAGGTGGATGGTGGAGCAGCGGCTGGAGCGGCGACGCCCAGGAGCGCAGGGTCACATGTCCCTGTATCCCTGGCAGGGAGATATAGGGAATACATGACATGCAAGAAACTTAATAGAATGTATGTTATACAATTTGGTTGGGTTTGGGATCCTCTAGTGGGGTGCGAAATAGTCACAGGCAGTTACTTCAGGTTGTATCCGCTAGGCAAATTCACTTGGATTACTTGTTTGAAAGAACACATTGTCCATGTTGATGTGTCCCGAAAGATGTGCTGGGGAAATCACCTAGATTTAATGCAATGGTTCTAGTATGTATATATGATCCATTCGAATATGGAGATAGCAGTAAGGATGTAGTATGTACCATATGATGAACAGGTCAGGAATATACGATACACAAGCATTGGTTGCCCGGGTGCGGCTTACATCTTGATTTGCTCTGACACTTGAGGGCAATTTCCCAGGTTGTTTCATTTGTTAAGGGAACTTTGAGGTGCGAAGCCGTTCCCCCACCAGAAGGGACATATAACAATTGCTGAGAATTGTCTTTAAAAGACGACTTCGACTTGGCGTCACCAGGACCGGGGACATTCCACCTAGGTGCTTATCTGCTCCAACAGCCTACATGATAAAAAGCAACCCGACAGTAGTCTTGGTTTGACTCACAGCTTGCCATGCATGCTTCAAGCACAAAGATTACATGTCCCTCAACCTACATGTTGTACTCTGCATTTGGTATTTTTTGTATATTGAAAGCAAGTTTGGTTAGTCATGTGTGGATAGTCAACTCCATTGACCGAATCACACTACAAATCAGTACATGTATGAATTCATTGCTATTGTTACAGTTGAACTAATTGGTGTATCAATGAGTTGTGCTCCATGTTCGGATTATGAATAGAGTTGACAATAGTCAGCCACAAGCATTAGTGATTAGAGTTTCGAGGGTTATACAATAGCGATTCAAAAACCGGCCAGCACATCATACAGTACTTACAAGGCCGCTTATCAAGTGTTGAGTACTTACTATTCGCGTGTGTTTGATGCGTGCAAGTGCCCATACCTGAAACAGGGACCTTAACCTGACAAAGAGGGCGTACGTACTCCCATACTTTCTCCACAAAGTGCAAGACTACTTTGTCGTTTGCTTGAAGCTTAGCTTGACTTACCCCTCCCCCCTTGAACAAATCATAAATTCACACAACGAAAGGTGACTTTGCTTAAGAGGCCCATCTTATATGTATCTTGAAGGGCCACTACTTAGGCACAGGACGCTTCCTCCGAAAGTTGCGAAAATCAAGGAAATACATGCATGTACAGACGTTGTCATCTACAGTCAGTAATTCAACTCAGGGTGCTCCTTCCAGTTGTGTTACTACAAACAGAACATGCAATTTTTTTTGTGTCACTTCAGCTGGGACCTTTCATGCTGGAAGTTATGCATGCCTTCCACGTACTTATAATATGCAAGACCAAATGCAATTTAACATATTATGTGTCGGTGTGCTGTGAAGCTAGGCAAAGTCCTGTACCAATGTCAAAACGAAACTAATAGATTTACTGTTGTAGCAACATATAGTGCATGAACGGGGCATAAGCTCATCAAATGCATGTCTGACCGCTTCAATCTCACATGCGAGTATAACTAATTGCGCCGACGTGTGCAAAAATGAAGTGGCTTTGGGATGGTGAAAAGACCGGCATGTAGAGGGAGGAAGCGTGAGAGGCAAAGGTAGACACAGGGAGCGAGGCCAATATGGGGCAAGGAAAAAGAGCAAGTGGATTTGTTCAACAGTATGTATTGTGCGAAACCCGCTTTCCCAAACATGTAATCACATCATATCCTAACACACGGGGGCCATTCCCCGAAGTAAACAACGTGCACACGTCAGGAACAGTTAAGCGTGTGACCAAGTGAGTATATATAGTGGTTCATTTATTTTGTGTTTGTTGTGGCTCAGTCTTACCAGCTGAGAAGGGAAGAAGTCTAAGCTTCGGGCTAATGTTTGACGGATTGCATTCCAGCCGAAGCTGAATTAAGGGAAATAGAAACACGATGCGAAGAAGCAGTCGAACTCAGAGCATCAAGTGCATTATACCCCTCTGTATGTATTTGTGTATTGTGGATATTTTCCTAATTTCTGTACATCATGCGTCAGATATGCATATGTCCTCTATGGATTGCTGGTTCTTTTACAGGCACTCGCCTTGAGCCTCTCATGGTCGAGAAGAGGACAACTGAGAAGCTCAGATGGGGATTCAGCATATGAGCGGAGATGTGCACGGGCATAAAGGTCCTTGTGTCTCTGGCGTTCAGGTGTGTCCAAGTAGAAAGAGGCTTCAAGGGACAGACAAGGATTCAACAAATCAACAAGCACCCTACAATTTATACTATGAACATGTTGGTTTGATTTGTGTCCGTTTAAGTTTGTCGTTTTCGGTCGTGTGCCAATCGGTTGTCTCTATTATGGAAATGCCTAAGACAGATGTAGCAATGAGTCCCATCAATGTAAAGTCTATATACATGTTTGATCTTATGTTCATTGATATATGATCTATGTATCTACATATGTGCACATTGTCTTATTTATGTGGTTCATGTTCGATACACGTGCAGAGGTTTGCGGCAACACTTCAAGGTTGGTCTGTACACTTCAGGAACCGTCAGGCAATCAAAATTTGTGTGAACCCCCCATCGCCCCACCTCCTCATCCCTCCTCTCACCCCAAAATCAGAAACATTGAATGCAATAAAATAGTGAACTCGCATACTTTATACTTATAATCTACTATGATGCTCTTAATTTGTTCATGCACTACCCACGGCACATGCCTAATTGGCTCAATTATTTGCTATCCAACTGGTGTTAGCTGTTAAGGTCAATGATACATTTACGATAGTTGCTATGGTTAATGCGGTCGTGTTCATTGTTTGATCTGATTTGAGGGGCGGACCACTCACCAACTTCAGGAGGAGGTGTGTGGTGGGAGGGCGAAGCCCTCCCCCCCTACCAGAAGGGATAATGTGTACAAATATCGGGTTTCACACACTCAGAAATGTTTCAAAACCAGATTTGTTCACCTAGTTGCATGGTTGCTGCGTGTTGCTTCCCAATGTTGTGCTATTTGTGGAGTGGTTTTGCCAGGACACTTGGTGGGCCGCAGGCAGTGGAAGGGCAAGTGGTGGCCACGATGCTGGTTCAGGCTTGTGTGTCGATGTATTGTAAGTGCGGGTGGTCTTGAACACGCCATACAGGTGGGATGTATGAATCTACTATGAAACTCGCACGGATGTTATCTGGGAAAAACAAAAATATATATACAGTATAAATACTCTGCATGTCATAACAATCTAGGGGGCAGGTAGCGACCCCACCGGAAAGTTCAACTCCCCCCCCCGAGCGACCCACCTTAGAACATGTAATTCACATATGAAGGAATCCACCCCCCGAGAGACCGCTCGGAAACTCTCCATCTACCCCTGAGCAACAAATCCAAATCCACACCCCCGGTATTATGATGACATGCAGAGTATATATATAATATATATATATATATATATATATACCGTCTGCAGGGGGGGGGGGGGCACTGGTGCGACCCCCAGACCCAGACCGGCCCTTTGGGCCCATGGGACAAAATATATGAAGTACATATGGGAAATATATATATATATATATATATATATATATATATGAAAACAAACCAAACAAATACATGTATCGGCATGCGTCATACATGTTTCTCGAATATGTCATATTCTGGTTAAAGCCATCAACTTTATCACATTTCAGGAGCTCAATGCTCAAATAATTGATCGGTTTTGTAGCCGAAGCAAGACCCCCAACAACAACCCTCAAAGCATGCGTATGTAGCTACCCGCAAACCCATTAAAACTACATGTGCACAAGTGCAATCGAATAGACCCAACAACCTAACAAACACGACAACAAACACGACATGTGCCATCCGGTCAACGGTTCTTGGCATTGTTAGCATTATTTGATCGATGGAGAAGCTGTTGTATGGGTCGTGCGGCTGACACCCTCTAGTCACATTAATTCCCGACAGTCGGGCAGAGTGAATGAAGAGTTGCATCATCATGAAAGAAAATTCCCATATCGGAATGTTAAATCAGAGGTGGGTCATCTGAAATCTAGTTCGTTGGGTAGCTTCTTTAGCTTTGCAACGGTTGTAACCCCAACCTCAGTTCGGTTTCCCGATGGACTCAAAATATTGGGGTCCGGAAAGTATGATTAAACATTAGTGTGTGTGTCTTGCCCGTATCCATTTTGGCTCAAGGCTCTCCGGCTGTTGGCTGGGGGCTGCGGGCTGAAATTCGCGCGGCCGTTTTGGACCAAGCATCTTAGCCCTATTTTTATTCCTTCTTCTCTGCCACGTGTGGAGTTGTGATGCGAAGAGCCGTTCCTGGATGGTGCACCGCCGTTCTCACCATTATGCTGTGGGTGCTCTCAGCGAATCGCAGCTGAGGCGAAGCAGAAGAGACGAGTGGTACCGAAACATTGCGAGATCGAAGCAGCCCTGCATTGCCGAGAGTGGTGCGAATATCCCCCATGCTGCACACATTGCCAAGAGTGATGCTCAGCCGAGTGATAACATGAGTGCAACCGACCATCCGCAGTCGGAACTCGCCACGAGTGAGAATCAGGATGTGCCGTTGCCTATCCGTATCGTGTCTTGGGCTGACGCATTAGAGGACGAGCAAGCTAGTTCTTTGCAAACACCGCACTCAGACAGCCCTGATAGTGGATCGGTGCCATTCTCTTGGGAGCAATATTTCGCGGAAGAGAAGAGCCTTGGCAGTGTAGAGCCCGCTTGCTCCAAGCCGTTTGCTTTTTCACCAGCAGCTGTTGCGTTTGTGCCGCAGGAGACGAGTGGTCTAGAAGAGCCGCCCCCCAATCCTCTAAGTACCGCACACATTGGGCAGCTCTATGAGACGATCGAGATGCAAAAACAATATATTGCTTTCATGTGTGGCCAGCTTTTTGCCGCTTCTGTGTCTTTGCCACACGACAGCTCAATGGCGCCTCCGGCGGCTCCCACCCAACCCAAGGAACACACTCACAACAGAGAAGTCTCTCTACAGGCTGGTCTTGGCTTGCTTGAGTTGTCGCCCCCTGAGATTGGCGTCCAGACTGACTTGGTAAAATGTGTTCAGGTCACGGAGCCGCACATCGTTGAAGAGTGCAGGAGCGAACCAGAGCAGCTGCCGCTGGAAATCGAAAACAGGAACAGCTCGCTGGAACACAATCTGGATGCAACCCTTTCCCAGCTGACATCCGGTATTCGAGAAGCTCTGGCAACGGAACTGGAGGCGAAATGGCTGGAATTTGCGAACAGTGCCAACTTACTGATTTCGGCTGAAAACATTGCACCGCTGGTGAAGGAAATAACTAATGAAGAATGGAAGGGGATTGACCAACGGATCACGTCCAAATGCGCAGAGTTTGTCTCAACTTCTTTCAGCAACCTGGTGAGTTCGGCCCTCCCCCAAGTTGTCGAGATGGCCATCCAGAAGATCAACAGCACTCAGCAGCAAATGGCGCCCAAAGATGCTGAGGGAGCGACTGGCACTATTCCAGCTTCTCCTACGGTGTCCGATGCTGAGGTCTGCAAAACTCCAGCCACTAAAGATAGCCAAGCTGCTACACAACCGGTGCCGCAGAAGCAAGCTGTTGTCCACACTGCCAAGAAGGTTTCTTTTGCAGGCGCCCCTCAACACCCCCATGGCTCTGGAGAGGACACATCGGATGGAGAGGAATCACCCTGTATTTCAAGTGTTCTGGACCCGGCTGTTGGCGCTGTGGTGCACCTCCAAAAGCTGAAGGCAAAAACTTACAACGGCAAGTACGGCTTTATCAGTGAGGAATTGTCGCAGGGACGGTGGGCTGTGCTGCTCCTAGACAGTGGCAAGACAATCAATGTGCATGGGAAAAATTTGGCTGCCTTGTTGCCAAGCGAAATTAAGGAGCTGGATTTGAATTATTGGGAGCGGACTAACCTTGCCAAGGGGAAGCGAGCACTTCATCAAAAGCAGGCGCCCAACTTTTTCAATGCTCTAGATCTCGATGCCTTGAGTGTCGATGAAGAACGTTTAATGAGACTTTTTACTCATTCAGCTGATTTTCCCGCGAACGCGGATGTGACCGACTGCATGTAATTGTTTAATCTCATGGAGTTCTTGCAGCTGCCTCCGTGAAAAAATTAGTGTGTGTGTCTTGGGCGGGGCCGGGGGGTGCGGGGGGAAATGTGTTTCAACATGGGGGGGAGAAAACATGGTGCGATCAGCGTGTGACTCACTAATTTGAATGCGTTTGCAGTATAACATATTCCCCAAAATATCTGTGCCTCCCAAGTCAAACAAGGACATGCCGACCCCATAACCATATAATATAAAATGATGGACGTCACAGGGTGGTTGCCCCCGAAGTTTGTGGAGCCTTGTTATGTCCGTTGCACCTTAATGTATGGGTATATTTTTTGATGTCCTTGTTTTGCCTTGGAGACCAATTGATTTCAAAGTTTTGCATTGACAACACGTGAATTTTATCGATTTTGTTTGAGTGGCCTCTTATGTTCCCCAGCAAGGCGACAGCTCAGTGGGGTCCTCCTCCTCGTCCACTGCACCAGCCTTCAGGAGGCACTGCCCAGCTCGCTGCCACTTTCACTGCGAGCCACATTTGTAACCTGCTAGCTTTGCAAGGGCGGACCTTTGGAAACCACGTGAAACTATACATATGGCGAATGGCACATAAATTACAAAAGTGTGAGGTTCACATTCAATTCAGTGCTTCCGGCATATTTTCGTGTGTTGCATTATGTGTGTTTGTATTCGGTTGCAGTGCTTGCCATTCGTTTGCGTTTTGTGGTTTGTGTTCGAAACGATTTGCGCTTGTGATGGATGTAGACTGTACAAGTTTCCCAAATTAGTAGCGGTAAGAGGTAGCAACACAAATATACATATTCATTGCTAGGCGGTCTCGGTAAGTGGTTGGGCCACATCTGATTCGGAATCGCTAGAATTTTCAAAGGCTACGAGAGCCAAGCGGTGTCAGTGAGCATTAAGCGGCAGTATATATTCGGAACCAGTGAGTGATAGGAAATAAGGAATGGTACCCAAACGGCTACTATAAAAATCAGTGTCTCTGAGAATCTTGTGAGAACTAATATGAAAGTCAAATTTGTTGTCCTCAACGAATACACACAGTGCTTGACACATGCAAGGCATGTGCAAACCACGTGCATACAATCTGGGTGTTCTCCTCAGCACACGGGGACCCTCCTTGCTCACTCATAGCAAACATAATGCAAAGACATTTGAGTCCATCTGGATCATGTCAAGTAATACGAAACCAAACCTTGCTCATGTATCTATCAAGCCACACCACACAGCAACAAACACAATAATCAAAACAGGTTATACAGTTTCCTTGCTAGCACCAGGTGGATGTCGGGACAGTATATCATAAATAGTATTCATATCATCTGGTGTTTGCATCCTGTTCGTTTAATGTAGTTTACTGTAATTGGTATATACCATAGAGTATCCACCTGCCTTCGGCCTTCCCGCCACCGTGCCGGTAATGCAAATAGGCAAACACACAAACCAACAAACCCGCAAACACTTCTTAAAGTCAGTGAAGCTTCATGCAGGTAGCAATGCTTTGAGTCCAGCTTCGGGAACCCCGCAGTCATAGACCTGTCCGTGTCCATGCCGACTGCTGCGGCCAAAGAGAATGTTGAACGTGGCACGTGTGGCTTAAGATGTGGGGCCATATAGCAGCAAGCTGAGGGCACAAAACGAGTTCGCGCATATAGGCCTTTCAATGCAGGCAGCGTTCGGCCCAGCCCGAGGTCACCACGTGCACGTCCAACACGGGGGAGACCAAAGAGAGAAGAACCGTTGCCGACGGGAGCCGGGAACCCAGCCGTGCAGGGACCCAAAGGACCAGGAGGGGAGGGGGAGACCGCGCCCAAGGCAGAAGACACCAGAGCGCACAGGCACGGCAGCATGTAGGCAGGCGAACACCCGACAGAAACACACAGAACAAAGGCGACGTCTACGAAGGGAGCGAGAGGCAGGCGGGGCGATCGCAGGCAGTGCAGCGAAAGCAGAACAGGCGCACAGACAGACAGACAGACCGACGACGGCGACGGCACAACGCGAAAGGACCGGTGTACCGGGCCGCGACACCCACCAGCCGACCGGCCGGCCACAAGGGGCCGGAGGGGCAACAGGTGGGATGGCGGACAGCGAAGGGGAGGGGGAAGGAGAACGAACGAACGAAGGCGGGGGCGAGGACCGCCAAGGGCAAACTCAACCGACAGCGGTCAAACACCCCGATTGGCGAACACACAAACCAACAAACACAGAAACACAAACCAAGAGGCCCAGAGGCACCCAAAGGGAGCCCCAGAGGCACCCAAAGGAAGCCCGAGGGACCCCAAGGGGCTTCCAGACGCGCCCAGAGTGACCCCAAGGATATACCCCTCAGACGCCCAAGGAAGGCCAAAGGTGTACCCCAAGGAATCCCGCAGAGGCCGAACTGCGATTCTGGTTAGAATTCGTCGGTTCGTCGGCCGCCCCTTTTCCCGGAAAGCACCACATATCGCCATCGGAATCACTTTTCTAGGAGTGTGATCCCTTCAAAGAAAGTAAGAAACAAGCAAACTAGCAGACAGCCAATTATCACGAACACTCCATTGGTGCTTGGCGGCACGGTGGCATACTTTTGTAATTATAGCACAGAACCGAATGCAAATAGGTCCCACTAAAGGATGTTTATGTCTTGTTGTGTGAATCATTTCCTCTTGTCACAGTTTCGAGGGCGATGGGCTTGGCATTGTGAACCTGGGTAGTCTGCTGCTTCACTGCCCCCATGGTCGGGAAGCGGGAAGCCATGGCTAGATATCCTCATTTGGTGAAGATCGCTTTGCTTGTCTCAGTTCTCATCGGTACATCGGCCGCCCAGGAGGAGGAGCCAGTGGCCGCACAGGACGAGGAGCCAGATGCTATACCACCAGCTCCGCCACCACCTCCACCTCTACCACCACAGATGGATTTAGAAGAACCCGAGGCGCTTGCTCTCACCCCCTTAAGATGCATTTCATTGTTACCCTCTTATCCCACCTGAATTGGCATTCATGTTTCCGTTTGCGCTTCGCTGTTAGTCGTTGAGTTTCATGTGCCGTGGTCCAGAGCCAGCTTTAGATACATGCATGCTTCATGTTCGCAATAGGCTCAGCTAGGCTTCCAGGGATACTTCATGGGGCATACCTCAATCCATGAGGTGCCAACGCTTGTGGCCAGCCATTGCAAAGCTCATGTATATAAATTATAATATAGTTCTTTGTTAAAAAAAGTAGATAGCTTTTGACCAGGCCTGAGTAGGCGAAATAATGATGACAGATTACAGGGATACGGAAAGTATATGCATGGATGTTTACATTCATGTGTAGCTATTCATATGTATGCTTGGCCGCCGCCACCAGCCCCCTCACCGGAGGTTAGGGTCCCCCCTCCCCCCTAGTGGAGATGTTGGGGTGCGGGGGCGTTGAGGTGGATGCTGCTGGGGGATTGTGGAGGGAGAAATGGCTTCTTGCAAGTCAAGCGCCAGAGCCACTAGCTGTTGATGTCACCTACCTGTGTGCACATCCATCAAACCAATAAAAATCCACATCTAAGCGTCAATGTTTGCGAGGATAGGAGCCAAGCCAGCATGTATGACCGATATGCTGAGATTGGGATTTCTTCGAAGGTTCTCATGGTCTGATTGGGCATTTGTGTGTGTCAATGCTGGCTACCGTGCAGCCCACAGGCCCGGGCGGGTGGGGGAAGGGCGGGGAATACTCTACCCCGCTACTTCAAGTAGGGTCTTCCAGGCTTGGCAGGCCATGCATGTATGTATGTATGTATTTTGCGTGTTTGGGTTTTTGATGTTCGCTAACACCACAGCCCCAGCAAGCGATTCCACAGAAGACGGGGCAGGCAGCCAACAGCCACGGGCTCCTTTATGTGGCGTCTGAGGAGGGTGCAAGCATGGAAAAACATGTGTTTGCATACTATCCAGTACCTAAGCATGCACCCGTGTGCATACATGTCCGAAATATGTTTTAGTTTATATGCTTTCGCCCCATTTTTTAGTTTGTCTAGATCACTGAGCGAAACCCAAATGCTTCTGTTATATAACAAATTCGTTCGATTGCATGCTGCAATTCACGGGCAGCAAATGTGCCGCAAGCAAGTGGAATGAAATCGCTTACGTTTTTGGGGCGTGTGTGTGTGTGTGCGTTTGTGGGGGGTATGTCATATTTGTGTAATTTGTTTGTCACATCTCCGGACATGTGTGTCATGCATCTTACGATGGCCACTTGGATGCCACACTTTTCTCACTGTGGTGTTCTCATGTTCGTCACACTCTTTCATGATCCTTAACAACTTAGTGTGGGTTCTGTGATGCTAGACATCAGACAAGTTAGCCTCATACTTGGGCCCGTGTTTGACCAACATATTTAACCTCATGATTAAACATCTTCGTATTGTCGGCTTCACTTGTGCACCCAAGCACCATTGGAGGCTCCTGCAGAGGCTCCTGCACCACCTCCGCCAGAGCCTCTTGCAGAGGCTCCTGCAGAACCTCCACCAGAGCCACCCGCAGAGGCTCCTGCAGAACCTCCGCCAGAGCCACCCGCAGAGGCTCCTGCAGAACCTCCGCCAGAGCCACCCGCAGAGGCTCCTGCAGAACCTCCGCCAGAGCCACCTGCAGAGGCACCTGCAGAACCTCCGCCAGAGCCACCTGCAGAGGCACCTGCAGAAGCACCT
>Ga0099797_100263_pt1 | contig 34916 bp, 27 predicted proteins | sample Uncmet_Sort48C_1_FD_89871 | JGI IMG/M metagenome (GOLD analysis project Ga0099797, IMG submission 89871) | Marine eukaryotic communities from CALCOFI LINE 67, Pacific Ocean - C012_Sort48C_1 | ecosystem: Environmental > Aquatic > Marine > Oceanic | place: Pacific Ocean: Monterey Bay | collected... | reverse complement strand
GCTGATCAAGGTGCAGCATCAGTCGTAATATCGGCTGCAATTGAAGAAGAAATTAGTCAGCTAGATAGTGATGAAGCGGAAATGTTTTTGAATGAACTTGGCCTGAAAGAGGCGGGTTTGGATAGATTGATTGCCGCTGGATATGATTTGCTTGGACTTCAAACTTATTTCACTGTTGGGCCAAAAGAAGCGCGTGCTTGGACTATTCGTAAAAATACTTCTGCACCGCAAGCAGCAGGTGTTATACATGGTGATTTTGAGCGTGGATTTATCAGAGCTGAAACAATTGCTTTTAATGATTACGTAGAATGTAATGGTGAGCAGGGCGCAAAAGAAAAAGGAAAAATGAGAGCAGAAGGCAAAACTTACATAGTTTCTGAAGGTGATGTTCTTCACTTCTTGTTTAATACTTAATTTTTCAGCAGTTAAAAATTTTACTTGTTTAAAAACTAATTGACAAATTAGGTGATAATAACGCACGTTTTGCATTATTATCACTTAATAGATTTAGGATATAATTTCATGAATGGTGGCTAGAGTTTTTTTGGGAGCCGACCAAAGAGGAGTGCTTACATGAATAAAATAGTTAATCATTTACCAACAAAAGATTTGCAAGCTTTAGATGCAGCACATCATATGCATCCGTTTACAGAAAATGCTGAATTAGCAAAAAAAGGTGTGAAAATTATTACTGCCGCTGATGGTGTTATGCTTACTGATTCAGATGGCAATCAAATCTTAGATGGGATGGCAGGACTTTGGTGTGTAAATATCGGTTATGGTAGAAAAGAACTAGCGGATGTTGCTTATGCTCAAATGCAACAACTACCATATTATAATACTTTTTTTCAGACTAGCCATGTACCTGCAATATCGCTTTCAGCAAAATTAGCAGAAATATCTCCTGAAGGATTTAATCATACCTTTTTTGCCACTGGGGGCTCTGAAGCGAATGATACAAATATTAGAATGGTCAGACATTATTGGGCTGCAAAAGATAAGCCTAACAAAAAGACAATTATCAGCCGAATAAATGGATATCATGGTTCAACTATGGGTGGAGCATCACTTGGCGGCATGAAAGGCATGCATGCTCAAGGTGGGTTACCAATTGCAAACATTACTTATATTGGTCAACCGGATTGGTATAATGAGGCTGGAGACCTATCTCCACAAGAATTCGGTCTTTTAAGAGCCAAAGAGTTAGAAGAGAAAATTCATGAATTGGGTGAAGAAAACGTCGCAGCATTTATTGCTGAGCCAGTTCAAGGCGCCGGTGGTGTGATAGTCCCCCCAGAATCTTATTGGCCAGAAATTCAAAGGATTTGTGATGAATATGATATACTACTAATCGCAGATGAAGTTATTTGTGGGTTTGGTCGAACAGGGCATTGGTTTGGCACTGACTATTACGGTATCCGCCCACATATAATGACAATTGCGAAAGGATTATCCTCTGGCTATGCACCAATTGGTGGTTCTATGGTTTGCGATGAAGTTGCATCGGTAATTAATAGTGCGGGTGATTTTGCTCATGGTTATACATATGGAGGACATCCCGTTGGAGCGGCAGTTGCATTGGAAAATCTGCGTATAATTCAAGAAGAAAATTTGATAGAAAAGGCAGCTTCAGACACAATGCCATATCTTGCAGAAAAATGGCATGATTTAAGCAACCATCCTTTAATCGGTGAGGCAAATATGGTTGGATTTATGGGGTCGCTTGTGATGACACCTGACAAGTCCTCTAGGGCTAAGTTTGCTGCAGATGTTGGAACAGTTGGTTTAATTGCGCGTGGGCATAGTTTTGGAAATGGGCTTATCATGAGGCATGTAGGAGATCGCATGATTATTTCACCACCAATTACAATAAGTCGTTCTGAAATAGATACTTTAATTAATTTGGCATCAAAGTCTTTAGATGAAACTCTAGCGGATATAAAAGACCAAGGGCTATATAAATAGTTGTTATATTCATGGGTGCATTTTTAAGGTGCACTTATTTATGCAGCTAAACGGTGAAAATAATGACTGATTTTATGACTGAATATGATTTGTATTGTACTCAAAATGGGGTGCCAGAACGAATAGATTTAATGTTATGTGATATAAATGCAGTCCTTAGAGGTAAATGGTTACCGTCATCAGAAGTATCAAAGCTTTTAGATAATCAAGTTCGGATTCCACTTTCGACTTATGCACCAAATATATTTGGATTTGAAATTCCTGAAACAGGTCTAGGTATGATCCAAGGTGATCCTGATGGTATTTTAAAGCCAATTCTAGGAACTTTGAAGCCTGTTCCTTGGGCGAAAGGTAATGTTGCTCAGTTGATGGTTGAGATGCATGAGATGAATGGTGAAATATCTGAATTATCACCTAGATTAATTCTTCAAAGGATTGTTGATAAGTTTAAGAACAAAGGATTAAATCCTATCGTAGCTTGTGAATTAGAATTTTATATAATTAATAAACGAAAAAACGTTTCTGACCCACCAACACCACCTGAAAGAACTCCTGATGCACAGAACTACGATCTTGAAGTGTTATCTCGATCTGAAGAAATGCTACGTGCAATTCAAAAAGCATCTAAAGTTTTAGGTCTTCCAATTGATTCAATAATTGCAGAATTTGGTCCTGGTCAATTCGAAATTAACTTCCATCATACTGGCGACGTTTTGTCAGCGGCTGATACAGCTGTAATTTTCCGACGTCTTGTTCGAGGGGTTGCAGATGAATACTATATGGAAGCCACATTCATGGCTAAACCATATGCAGACCATCCAGGAAATGGAATGCATTTACATACTTCAGTTCTTGATAATGAAGGTGTAAATATATTTGAATGTTCAAATGAAGAGATTGCGCCTGCACTTAGATATGCGGTTGCTGGTGTTTTGAATACAATGGAAGATTTTCAAGCTATTTTCGCACCTCATATGAATTCATACCGTAGGTTTTTCCCAGGCGGATTCGCACCCTGTGCGCCAGATTGGGGTCTTGATAATCGCAACGCTGGTATTAGATTGCCTGTAACTAAAGGGCCAGCTTCACGACTAGAGCATCGAATATCCGGTGCAGATATAAATCCATATTTAGCATTTGCGGCCATATTAGCTGGAATTTTGCATGGTATTGAAACAGAAGAAGAACCACCTTTGCCACTTGAAGATGCAAATTCGTCTCCAGCAATGCCACTAACTACTAATTGGAACCAAAGCCTAGATAATTTTGAAAATTCAGAATTTGCAAAAGCGCTTTTGGGTGAAAATTATTGTAATATTTACTCCGTATTAAGACGAAACGAAATTTCACAGATTACAACTGAAATTCCACCCATAGAATATAAAACTTATTTAAGTAGATTGTAGGAACAGATATGTCAGATAAAAAAGGGGATTTTGCATTTAAATCGAAGGATACTATGGGAATGTATCATGAAATGACTTATGGAGGAGCCTTATCTTTTTTAAGGCGAAAATATAGTCAAGATTTAAATGGTGTTGATGTAGCTGTCAGTGGAGTACCTTTTGACAACGCTGTTACTTACCGCCCAGGCTGCAGGTTAGGTCCAAGAGCTATAAGACAGGCATCAGTTCAATTAGCAGAATTAGATGCATTCCCATTTGGGTTTAATTTATTTGAAAATCTTTCAATCGTAGATTATGGCGATTGTCATCTAGATCCACACCACCCAGAAACTATTGTGAAGGCCATCCAAGATCACGCATCAAAAATAATTTCTCAGGATACCAAAATGTTAACTTTTGGTGGTGACCATTTTGTTTCATACCCATTAATAAAATCACATGCAGAAAAATATGGACCTGTTACATTAATACAATTTGATGCTCACTGTGATACTTGGGAAGATACTGGTGGAATGGATCATGGTTCAATGTTTGCTAGAGCAGTTTCAGAAGGTGTAATAGATGCTTCTAAATCAACTCAGATTGGGTTGAGAACATATAATAATTCTGATCATGGGTTTGAAATATTAACATCTCCTTGGGTTCATAGGAATGGTATTGATGCTGCACTTGAGGTCATTAAGAATCGTGCAGGTGATAGTCCAGTATATATTTCTTGGGATATTGATGGATTTGACCCATCATATGCTCCAGGAACAGGCACTCCAGTTGTTGGTGGGCTTGCAACGTGGCAAGGGTTAGAATTACTACGTGGCCTAGAAGGTTTGGACTTGATTGGTATGGACATTGTAGAAGTTTCCCCAGCTTATGATGTTAGTGAAATTACAGCTATTGCTGCTGCAACTATTGGTCATGATTTTTTGTGTTTGCTGGCAAAACAAAAAGGTGCAAAAGGAAATATTATTGGACGTATATAATTCTTGAAAAGCATTGTTTGTTTTGCTTTCAACAATTTTCTGGTGCAAAAGGAAAGATGTGATAGCATTTTTTTAATAAATATACATGAAGAGGCCTTATGAGTAACGATGATGAAAAAAGTTGGGTAAAAGAACTTCCAAAAGCATTTAAGGCTCATAAAGGTGCACGAAAACTAGAGGAAGTAGAGAGTATTATTCCAGATATTGCTGGTATGTCTCGCGGTAAAACTATGCCCGCACATAAGTTTTCTTCAACAGGGACTACTTTCTTACCTGTATCATTATTTTATCAAACCATATCAGGAGAGTATGTGGATATGGATGATATTGAAAATCAATGGACAGAGAAAGATATTGTATTGCGTCCTGATATGTCTACGGCGGCTGCTGTCCCGTGGTCTGAAGAGGCATCTGTTCAGATAATCAATAATATCGAAACTCGAGAAGGTGAAGATCTACAAATAGCACCACGTAATGTTTTAAGAAGAATAATAAGCCTTTATGAGATAAAAGGTTGGCGCGCTGTAGTCGCTCCTGAATTAGAATTTTACTTAACTAAACCTAATACTAATCCATCAGAAGAAATACAGCCACCTGTTGGACGGACAGGGCGCATTGGAGCACGCCAGCAAGCATTTTCCATGGTTGCAGTGGATGAGTTTGGAGATGTGATTGATACAATTTACGATTATACCGAGGCACAGGGCTTAGAGATTGATACAATTATACAAGAAGGTGGTGCAGGGCAGATCGAGATTAATTTGATGCATGGAGACCCACTGGCATTAGCAGATCAAGTGTTTTATTTTAAGCGTACAATACGAGAGGCAGCATTAAAACATGGTGTATTTGCTACCTTTATGGCAAAACCAATGCGGGATCAGCCGGGTTCAGCAATGCATATTCACCAATCAATTGTGGATATAAAAACAGGCCAAAATATTTTTTCAAAGGCTGATGGTACACCAACAGATTTATTTTATAATTTTATAGGTGGCTCACAAAAGCATTTACAAAATGCAGTACCTTTGCTCGCGCCATATGTGAATTCATACCGTCGCTTGGCAGGTGCCTATTCTGCGCCTTCAAATTTAGAGTGGGCTGCTGATAATCGCACTACAGGGCTACGCATTCCAAATTCTGGCCCGAATGCTCGTAGGGTGGAAAACCGCGTAACAGGTAGTGATGCGAACCCTTATCTCGCAATTGCTGCTAGTTTAGCTGCGGGATATTTGGGTATGGTTAACAGTATAGAACCACGTGGTGCTGTTAATGAGGAAATCTTTGAAACCGATACTGGATTGCCGCATTCTCTGTTTGCTGCACTTACATTATTTGAGGCAGATACAGTTCTTCAAGAAGTATTAGGAACTGAATTTTGTAATTTATATCGTCAAATCAAACATGCGGAACTTATGGAATACCAACGCGAGATTTCACCTTGGGAACGCGAACATTTATTGTTGAATGCTTAAAAGATGGATTTGTTGACGGCAAACGATAAGCAAGGGAAATACCCGCCATCATATTATGCAGAGCATGCAACTCAACTTGAAAAAGTTCCATGCCTTAAAAATGAAATACAAGCTGATGTTTGCATAGTGGGCGGCGGTTTTACGGGCCTTTCTACTGCATTACATTTGGCTCAATCAGGTTATAAAGTTGCTCTTCTTGAGGCGCAACGTCTTGGCTTTGGAGCTTCGGGGAGAAATGGTGGCCAAGTCTCTGGTGGCCAACGTATGGATCAAGAGGGATTAGAAGCAATGTTGGGTGATGAACACGCCAAAGCATTGTGGGGTATTTCGCAGCAGTCAGTTGATTTGGTACGTAATTTATCTGCAGATATGGATGATTGTGGTGTTGTAGATGGTATTATTCATACAGCACACCGCAGACGTTATGTAAATGAGGAACATGCATATACTGATCATCTACGTAACAAATACGGCTATGATAAAATTCGTAATCTTAGCTGTGAAGAAACTCGTGATCTAATTAATAGCCCAGCATATTTTGGCGGCACACTTGATATGGGTGCTGGCCATATTGATCCTTTGCGATACGCTTTGGGGCTAGCTCGAAAATGCGTTGAATTAGGTGTTATGCTTTATGAACAATCTAAAGTCATAGATTTGAAATCGGGTGATCCAGCACAGACTAAAACAGAACATGGATCTGTAAGTGCAAAATTTGTTGTACTTGCATGTAATGGGTACTTGGGGCGTTTAAACAGTCGGGTTGCCGCAAGAGTTATGCCAATTAATAATTTTATAATCGCAACCGAACCTATGAGTGAGGAGGCGCAAGAGGCACTTATTAAAAATAATCATGCTGTGGCAGACAGTAAATTTGTTGTGAATTATTTTCGTTTTAGTTCTGACCGGCGTTTATTGTTTGGTGGATCTGAAAGTTATGGATATAAATTTCCTAATGATATTGCAGCGGCGGTACGAAAGCCAATGTTAGAAATTTATCCGCAATTAAAGAATACTCGCATTGATTATGCATGGGGTGGAACATTAGGTATTACGATGAATCGTATGCCACACTTTGAACGCATAGATGGTAATATTCTGTCTGCTTCAGGATATTCAGGTCACGGTGTGGCAATGGCTACTATGGGTGGAAAAATGGCTGCTGATGCAATTCGTGGGCAAGCCGAACAATTTGATTTCATGGCTTCTGTTCCAACACCCCGGTTCCCGGGGGGTGCTATGTTGAGATCACCTTTATTGGTATTGGCAATGCTGTGGTTCTCAATGCGTGATAGGTTATAATTCATATGTGGTTAAAGAAAAAAAAGACCACCTTTAAATAAAGGTGGGCTTTTTGATTATATGATTATTTATTTATCCCGCCATGACTCTTGGCAACCAAAGAACGAGTTGTGGGAAGATGAATATTAATGCCAGTCCTAATAACTGAACCAACATAAATTGCATCATACCAATGTAAATATCTTTTAGATCCCAATTAGGTACGACACCTTTTAAGAAGTAAGCTGACAAGGCCACAGGTGGACTAAGCCAAGCAGTTTGTAAATTGACAGCAACAAGAATACCAAACCAAACCATAGTATCATAACTGCTCAAACCATGAAGTTCCAAAGATTGAACTGTTGGCAATAGAATAGGTACAACGATCAATACGATAGGTACCCATTCCAATGGCCAGCCCAGTAAGAATATTAGCGCCATCACCATGAGCAAGATCAAGTATGGTGACATTTCAAGGCCAAGCAACATTTCTGTCATTAACTTAGGGGTTCCTAATGCACTAAACTCGGCTCCAAAGAAGTTTGAAGCTGCAACTAAGAACATAATCAGAACTGTAATTTCAAGCGCTTTCATTAAATTATCGAAGAAATTTGAAAAGGTGAATTTACGATATCCTATAGCTAGCAAAATTGAACCAAATGCACCCATTGCAGCTGCTTCCGCAGGTGTTGCGAAGCCAAGAAGAATTGAGCCTAGAGCAAAGGAAATAAGGATTGTTGGAGGCATTAACCCAGCAAAGAATTCATCCCATAGATTAGAGAAGTAAAAATCTTTGTCTGCTTCTGCACTATAAATAATGCGACCCAAGTAGGCTAAGAATAAAATAAATGCGCCCATTACAATTGACATGATTGGCAAGCTACCATCTTCACCAATGTTTGCGAAAATCATATATAGATGAAACAGAACTGCGATTGGTAAAGCTATTCGAAGAATTGATAAATTCCGGTATGCTTTGTATGCAATTGTACCAATTATGATTAATGCAAAAAGTCCTCCAAATGGAATAAACCCTCCAAATGTACCACCCAAACCAAGGCCAAAAACACGGCAAATAGTAAGAACTCCAAGACAGATTAATGCGACTTCGGCTCCATAGAAACGTGATGTATCTGGTTGATCCTCATCTGATAGGATTGGACCTAAATCTGGGTTTATCCAGCAACGTCCTAGCGTATATAGTAAGTATAGAGATGCGAGAAGGGCACCTGGAATAAATGCACCTCGGAATAGATCAAGTGTTGATACTTCCAATACTGGGCCCATAACAATCAACATAATAGATGGTGGTATCAAGATTCCAAGTGTACCACCCGCTGTAATTGTTCCTGCAGCTAACTTTGTATCATAACCAGCACGGGTCATTGTTGCACCGGCCATAATGCCCAGCATGGTCACCGACGCTCCAACTATACCTGTTGCCGCTGCAAAAATAGTAGATACGATCAAAACAGCTATAAACAAAGCTCCACGTACACGTGACATGATCATTTGAATTGACGAAAATAAGCGTTCCATTAAACCGGCAGACTCCATAACTATGCCCATCAAAACAAATAACGGTACCGCCATTAACTGATCATTTAGCATAGTGGAGTTGGTACCAAGCGTCATTAAAAAGGTTGAGAAGAAAAAGTTATAACCCCAAATACCAAAAATAAATGCCAAGAAGATCAAGGTGAATGAAATTGGGAAACCAATAAAGATCACAAACAACATTGCTCCCATCATAATTAGGCCAATTGTTGCTTTATCCAGTGATGGGCTTGCTTTCATCATTTCAGTAAATGCAGCCCCACCTGGAACTAAATCTGGTAAGAAAATTGCCAATACAAGCCATGTAAGTGCAATTAAATAAATTGGAAGTGCCATAACAAACTTACGTTCACGCTCTTTACCCATTTCATGGAAAGCGCGGAAAACCTCTGGAATGCCTTGGATTAACAATAAAAACCCACCAACTGGCATGGCTGTTCTTGCAGGCCATAACAATGGGCCCCATGCACTGTCTACTTGGTTGGTCTCTCCAGTTGAAAAGGCTTTCCACCAAAATTCAGCAGATACCCATGTGAAAAAGATCATAGCTGGAATAAAGAAAAGCAAGTATAGAGAAGCGTCTACTGTTGCCTGAGTTTTCGCTGTCCAGTTGCGGTATAAAAAATCTGCGCGTATGTGTACACCGCGCATGAGACCATAACCTGCAGCCGCCATCCAAAGGACTCCTGCAATCATTCGGCTCATATCATAAACCCATAGCGTTGGGCCTAATCCAAGAGCTTTTGCTAAATTTCCAAAGCCTGCATCAATGAGAACTGTATCAAGATTACGCGATATGACTTCGTAAACAACAACTGCAATAAGTGGTATCATCAAAAGAGCAATCATTTGACCTGCACGATAGTTGACAACGTCAATGACTGCTGTGATTGGTCGCTGCCAAGCTGTCATATCCTCTGGTGTTTCTCCAGGGGCTTCCGCGCGTCGTTCAGCAATCAGCTCATCGGCAATTTCCAAGTCCTCTGGAATTGGTTCTTCTGCAGCCATGTCTTCTCTCCCTTTAAAATGCCGTTTATTACGGCTTCTTTTTTGAAAAAGGTCTTGTTATCGTTAAGACCCTTACCGAAAAAGAAATGCGGGGCCCGTAGGCCCCGCACTAGAAGAAGTTCTTACTTCAATGTGTCTGCGTGTGCTTTACCTAAGCTTGCATTTGATGCTTGAGCACCAGCCCAGAAAGGTACAGCTATGTCAGCAAAATCTTTTTGTGACTGCCATACTTCAGCAAAGAATGCATTTTCATCAGCCGCAGCTTGCAAAGATTTCTTCGCAGCAGCCATGTATTCTGTGAAATAATCAGCTGGAGTATCTTCTAAGATAACACCGTGGTTATCTGTAAGATCTTTCAGCGCCTTACCATTTTCATAGATACGGTATGACATTGACTTAGACAAAGATGCGTTTGCAGCAACTTCTAATGCTTTTTTCTCTGTATTAGACAAGCCATTGTAGAAATCACCATTTACATACATGTCAGCATTCACAACAACTTGGTGTAAACCTTGTAGGTAGTAGTGCTTAAGTACTTTTTGGAAACCAAATACTGAGTCAGGCTTAGGACAGCACCATTCAGCTGCGTCAATTGTACCTTTTTCAAGCGCTGGAAGAATATCACCACCGCCCATAGCAACAGCAGGAACACCGATTTCAGCGTAAGCAGCTCCAACCATTCCTGGAGGGGCACGGAAACGCATTTTACGGAAGTCATCCATAGAAGTAATTGGCTCTGGGAACCAACCTAAAGCTTCTGGACCAACTGGCTGTAGCATGAAACCTTTAACATTCACGCCCATTTCTGTCCAAAGACGATCGTAAAGCTCTTTACCACCACCGTATTGGAACCATGAAAGAAATGCGATGTTGTCCATGCCAACACCAGCACCCGCTACTGGTGCACCAAATAGGTTGGCAGCTACGTGCTTACCACCCCAGTAGTGAGTCCAAGCGAAACCACCTTCAACAAGACCCGCATCAACTGCGTCCATGATATCACGTGGGCCAACAATAGCACCAGCTGGTAGTATTTCTATTTTCAAAGACCCGCCTGTTAAAGCTGCAACGTCCTCACCAAATTTTCCTAGCATTACAGCTTCATCAGATGTGTTTGATAGAACTGACTGGATGCGTAGAACTTTTTCCGCAAAGGCTGAAGTAGCCGTTATGGAAAGTGCAACAGCTACGGCTGTTGCAGTTTTGAGATTAAACATATGTTTTATCCTCCCTTAAGTTTTGCCCTCTTTACTTATTCCCCCCCATTTCGAAGACTTAAAAGGGGCGGTGTTTCAATTTGCCATGCATTATGCATAGCAAACCGTCTTTAGTGGTGTTTGGACATATCCATGCCCTCGACCAATCCTAACATTGGACCTATTCCGGTTGAGATATCGTAAAAACCACGATACATCATTTCACCCGCAACATAAACCAATACAACTAATCCTAGCCAAGATATCCAAGGATACTTAGCTAGTAATTTCATTATTAAAGTGGCAGCAAATGCCATAAGCACAATAGCTAACCCAAGACCAAATACTAACATTTGAGTGTCACCATTCGCTATGCCAGCAACAGCCAATACATTGTCTAGAGACATGGTAATATCAGCAATGGTAATTGATAATAGTGCCGCAAACATAGTTTTTTGAGGTACATTACTATCTGATAGTGAATCGATTGTGCCATCACTTGAAATAGCACCATCGGAATGACTCCCACTCCTTATTTCTTTGAATAAAGACCAGCAAACCCAAAATAGAAGCACTGACCCAAAAAATAACAGTCCTTTTACACCTAATAAATATGTTGCAATTAATGCAAAAACAATTCTTAAGACTGCAGCTATGACCATACCATAAAATATTGCTTTTTTACGTTGCTCAGTAGGCAAGCCAGCAGCTGCCATTCCAATAACAAGTGCATTGTCACCTGAAAGAATTAAGTCGGCTATTATTATTTGGCCAAAGCCAACAACTGTGTCTAACATTACACTGCATCCTCTAATGTCATTTGTGAAACTTTCTCACCAATCATAATTGCTGGTGCGTTTGTATTGCCTGATGTTATTACAGGCATTATTGAACAATCGGCCACTCTTAGGCCGTCAACTCCATACACACGCAATCGCTCATCCACAACCGCCATTTTGTCATTTCCCATCTTGCAAGTACCAGTAGGATGATAAATCGTAACAGAAGTTTGTCTTGCCCAATTCAGAGTAGCTTCATAATCATTGAATTCCACTTCAGTGCCAGGCTGGAACTCTTCAATAATGTGAGACTTAAGGGGTTCAAATTGTGCAATTTTGCGGGCAATTTGAATACCTTTTACTATGGTCTTTTTATCAATGTCTTTGTCTAAATAATTTGGATGAATTTTAGGATGATCTTTGTGATTTGCTGAGACAAGCTCCAGGTGGCCAGTACTTTCAGGTCTCATTTGAAGAACTGATGCTGTGAATGCGGAAAATTTATGAGTACCTTCAACAGCGTTGTTTGCACTGAATGGTTGGATATGAAACTGAATGTCTGGCGTTTTTAACTTATCATCAGTCTTTAAAAAAGCAGTCCCTAAACTTGCAGCCATTGTCATAGGGCCAGTTCTTCTCATGGCGTATTGCAATGCAATCATACCTTGTTTAAAAATGTTATTTGTTTCTATATTTATTGTAGATAAATCTGTTTTAAATATTGGCCGAGCCTGAAGATGATCTTGGAGATTCTTACCTACACCGGGAAGGTTTTTGACTACATTAATATTATGTTTCTTTAATTCTTTAGGATCACCAATTCCAGATAACATTAGTATTTGAGGTGATCCAATTGCTCCGGCAGATAATATTATTTCTTTTCGCGCATTAATAATTTTTGGCGTAGAGTTTTGAATCACATTCACAGCCGATGCTCGGCCATTTTCAATTATAATTTTTTCTACTTGAGTGTTTGTAAGTATTTGTAGGTTTTTCCTTTTTTTTGCTGGGTTAAGATAGGCAACTGCAGTTGAGCATCGACGGCCTTTGTCTGCTGTTAATTGGAAATATCCAACGCCTTCTTGGTCTTCTGCATTATAATCGTAATTTCGCTTATAACCACTTTGGACAGCTGCATCGACCCATCTATCTACTACGTCCCGACTTAAGCGAGTTGGAGATACTGAAAGGGGTCCATCATGGCCTCTCAAATTACTCTTTGTGTCACCTTTCCAGGATTCAGCTTTTTTGAATAGTGGAAGGACATCATCCCATCCCCATCCTACATTACCCAAATCACGCCAATTATCAAAGTCTTGTGATTGACCTCTCACGTATAACAATCCATTTATAGAGCTACATCCACCTAAAACTCTTCCACGTGGCCATGGAATTGATCTATCATTAATTCCTTTGTCAGCTTCAGTATTATAGCACCAATCAGTTTTGGGATTACCCATAGTTTTAAAATAGCCAACTGGTATATGTATCCATGGATTAGTGTCTTTGCCACCAGCTTCTAATAAGGCAACAGAATATCTACCGTTTTCTGACAAACGGTTGGCAATAGCGCACCCAGCAGAGCCTGCTCCAACAATAATATAGTCAAATTCCAATAAAAAACCTCGAAATATTAAAAAATGAGACTTTTAGTCCCGTTTTTGCTATAAAAGTATTTAAATGGTTTAAAGTGATTCGTGCAACAAGAGATTTTAATAAATGTCAAAAGAACTAGAAGAAAACAGAATTCCAAGTAATCTTAGGACACTTTTAATACTGGAAGTTATTGGAAGATCAGATCGTGCCATGACTGCTACGGAAATAAACGATGAGATTGGCCTACCAAAGCAAACCGTTCATAGATTAGTATCAACACTTGAAAAGGAAGGCTTTTTAAATCGTGAACCAGGAGGCAAAAGGTACCGTCCAAGCCGTAGATTAAGATTGATGGGTGCAGGGCTCTTACATGCCTCCCGCTTTCATATAACCCGCCATCAAGTTCTTCAGACTGTAGCATCAGCAGTGCACGAGGCTGTAAATTATGTGGTTCCAGAGGAGTCAGGGATGCATTATTTAGACAGAATAGATACAAACTGGGCTTTTCGTGTACAGCTTCCGGTTGGTACAAATGTTCCATTTCATTGTACAGCGAGTGGAAAATGTTTTTTGGCAAGCTTATCAAAATTTGCACGTAGAAAGTTTGTTTCTGCTCTAAATTTAGAAAAACTTACTGATAAAACGTTTGTAGATGTTGATAAGTTGATGGAGGAGTTAGATAAAATCTCTAAGCAAGGTTATTCACTAGATGATGAAGAATTTATGGATGGAATGCGGGCAATAGCAGTACCAGTGACCGATAATAGTGGGAGATTTGTGGCGGCCTTGGCATTCCATGGCCCCTCACAGAGGTTGTCTATAGAATATTTGGTAGAACACCGTGAAGTACTATTTAATGGTTCACAAACGCTCGAACAGGGGCTGCTGTCTTAAGGATTGAGTACAATTTTCGGAGCTGCGATCTCGCCATTAAGTATCTGCTCAAAAGCATCGTCACCTTCTGAAAGTGGGCGTGTTTGGTACCAATCTAAGGATCCAAAACTTCCATCAAATATTGCATGTGCAGTATCTATAAAGTCTTGTTCAGTATAAGTATAAGTGCCTATGAAGCGAATTTCTTGTAGAGTAAGCCTGCGAATGTCTAAGCCACCATCACTATCGCCTAAACCAATATGTAAAATTACACCACCTGGTTTTGCTAATGCGCAAGCGTCTGCTCTACTCGAGGCAAACCCTACTGCATCAATGACAATATCGTAATTAGATAATTCGCCATGCCCTACGGTAGGGTCATAAATATCAAACCATGTATTTGCTTGAAGAAAGGCTCTTCTTTTTGCATTTGGTTCTGCAATTTTAATTTTTTTGACACCTTTTGCCATTAATGAAAGCGCCGACCCAAGTCCAATTGCACCGCCACCTATAACAAGAGTATTTGCAGTCTGAATGTCAGTATCAAGCGCGTTAATGCCAAGTCTAACTGCGTGCCAACAAACTGCTAAAGGTTCTGTAAGGGCAGCGTCATTAAATGATATATTATCAGGTACCTCTACTAAGTTTCGGCTGGGCATTGCAACCATTTCTGCAAATGCGCCCTCTCTTGGCTGCATTGATATTATTTGTCTTTTACCACAAAGGTTAGACCGATTTGATTTACATTCTTTACATTTTTGACATGTTACTAATGGATTGATTGTTACTCGAGTGCCCTTAAGTGGGCCTTCTATAACATCACCGGCAGCTTCATGGCCAAGGATTAATGGGGCAGGGCGACGATCATCATGTCCTAAGTATGCATGCATATCCGATCCACAGATGCCAACCGATCGTATGGATATTAGGTTTTCATCATCTTTTAAATCTGGGTTTGGAACATCACGATATTCTAGTGTTTTAAGTCCCGTATATACTAATGCTTTCATTTTGCAGTGAACCCCCCATCAACATAAAGTGTTTGGCCAGTTATATATGCACTTGCGTTGGAACATAAAAACTGGACTGGACCGGTTAGGTCATCCATGGTTCCATTCCTGCCTATACATGTCTGGTTTGCATTTTTATTTGCTAATGCTTCGTTGGCAAAAACAGAAGCTGTTAATTCTGTTGGAAAAAAGCCAGGAGCTATTGCATTAACCGTTATACCATCTTTGGACCAAGCCTGCGCCATTGCCCGCGTCATTTGCATTACGCCACCTTTTGCTGTGCCATATGAAATGCCATTTTCGAAAGCACGTTCTGACTGAAGCGATGCAAAGTTTATGATACGACCCCATTTGGCCTCTTTCATTGCGGGAACCATCTGTTGGGCAAGAAAAAACGGTGCGTTTAAATTAATATCTAAGGTTTCGTTCCAGATTTTTTTTGTAACTTCATCTGCATGAATGCGAGGGTTTAATCCAGCGGCGTTTATAAGTATGTCAACATTGCCAAAATGGGATTTTATTTTTTGAGATACATTTGCCAATGAATCTATATCACCAAGATCAGCTGCAACGAAACCTACGCTGCCGTCAGTATTTTCAGCCCATTTTGATAAAGCCTCAGTTCTACGTGCTATAGCAATTACCTTTGCGCCACTTTTGGCCAAATGGCTAGCCATTGCCTGGCCAATCCCAGAGGATGCACCTGTTACTGCAATGATTTTTCCACTAACTTCAAACATTAATTAACCTTCAGGTGTCAGGTCGAAATTCTCACCAGGAAAATATTTCGCTAAACGAATATCTGCAGTGCGAGCGTGACCTTCCATGCCTTCAAGACGTGATATGCGTGCACAGGATTCAGCAACGCGCTTAGCTCCTTCACGAGTTGACCTTTGATAAGTAACGACTTTCATATATTTGTGCACCGATAGGCCACCAGTGTAGCGTGCAGACCTCGATGTAGGTAAAACATGGTTTGGCCCTGATGATTTGTCACCATAAGCAACCGTAGTTTCTTCGCCTAGGAATAGTGACCCATAACATGTTAAGCGATCTAACCACCAATCAAGATCTGAAGCCTGAACCGTGAGGTGTTCTGGTGCATAATCATCAGATGTAGCTGCCATTTCTTCTCTGTCAGAGCATACAATTACTTCTGCATAATCACGCCAAGCTGCAGTAGCATTCTCACGGTTTGTGCCAGGTAAGCTCTCAATATATCCTGGAGCTAGTTCAATTACTTTCTCAGCAAGTTCTTTGCTGTCAGTAACTAACCAAACAGGAGAATTATAGCCATGTTCTGCTTGTCCAACCAAATCACATGCTACTATTTCTGGATCTGCATCGGCATCAGCTAATATAAGGCTGTCTGTCGGTCCTGCAATCATGTCTATGCCAACACGTCCAAATAGTTGGCGCTTTGCTTCAGCTACAAATTGATTTCCTGGACCCACAATAATATCAGCTTCAGGCAGGTCAAATAAACCATATGTCATTGATGCAACACCCTGAACACCGCCAAGAGATAATATTTTATCTGCTCCAGCTAAATCAGCAGCATATATAATTGCAGGATTTATACCTTCATCTCCATTTGGTGGAGAACACGCCGTAATATGTCCAACTCCAGCGGCTTTAGCAGTTGTAACTGTCATCATGGCTGAAGCTATGTGTGCATATCGACCACCTGGCACATAACAACCTGCTGCATTAACAGGGATTAACTTTTGACCTGTTATTAAGCCTGGATGAAGTTCCATTTCCATGTTTGACATTGTGCCCTTTTGAGCAAGTGCAAAACGCATGATATTGTCATGTGCGTAATGCATATCATCACGTAATTTTTTGGGAATTTTCTCTTTAGCTTTATCAATTTCATCACGTGATAATATTGCATTGCCTGAGTATTTATCAAATTTAGCAGAAATCTCTAATGCAACTTTTTCACGACCTTCTTCGATATCTGAAAGAATGCCACGTACAATATCTTGAGTTGAGCCTGCATCAGTTTTTGCAGTCTTTTCTGCTTTCTTTAAATATACACGAGCCATGGGTTATCCTTTATGGTAAATTTTCCGTAATATTGGCTTATAATTTTAATAAGGCATAGAGGTTTTTAAAACTTTCGGTTTTTCAAAACCTAATATTCCAGATCTTTATGTTTTAAATTTATTAAATTACTTTTTTATCATTTGCTATTTTCATTGTGGCAACACCACTATGACCTAACTCGACTGATGCAAAAGGCCCTCCCTGGCAAACTGCACCTTGATCGTATGGATCTAGCTTTGCTTCTTCAGAATAGATTTTTTCTGCAAATTGTTCAGCGTTATCTTTTGGTTTAAATCCAAGATGGCTAGCCATACTATTATCAACAGTTGCACGATCATTATTCGAAACACCATAAACAATTGAGAAACCAGTTATTTGTGTAGTGATAGATTTTTCAACAAGCTGAATTAAATCATCATACGATAACCAAGAACCAACAGCTCTAGGATTAGATACCTGAGCGCACGATAGAATACGCATACAAACAGATTCTAATCCGCGTTTATCCCAATAAAGAGAAGCGAGGTCTTCGGCAAAACACTTTGCTAGTCCATAATAAGTGTCAGGCCTATGTGGCACGTCAGTACCAATAAAATCTGTTTTCTTATGCATTCCTACGGCATGAATTGAGCTTGCATAAACGACACGCTTCACTCCGTTTTGATGGGCCGCTTCCCAAATATTATATGCTCCTACAATATTTGCCTGTAATATTGCGTCAAAGGGTGCTTCGTCACCTATTGCACCAAAATGAACTACCATGTCGGCACCTTTGAGTAGATCAATCATTGCTGATAAATCTGATAGATCGGCTCTTACATATGTTTCATTTGGGTGAAGTGTTCCAATACTTTCAATAATGTCTGATGATACAAGCTCCTGTGCTAGTCTTAATAATGGTTCTCGAAGATACGAGCCAAGTCTTCCAGCGGCTCCAGTGAGTACAATTTTTTTCATTTTTTAAATCCTTTAAATCACAGCTTTTTCTATAAATGGTTCGTTATTTTCTATTCGTGCAAAGCCAAATGGAGAAAGATCGAGAGTTCTATATTCACCATAAGTAATCATTTCTGCTATACCTCTACCCATTGCAGGAGATTGTTGAAATCCATGCCCAGAAAATCCGTTTACAAACAAAAAATTCTTTATATACGAATGGGGTCCAACAATTGCGTTCTGATCAAGAGTATTGAAAGCGTAATGACCTGCCCAAGAATTTAGTAATTTGATGGATTCAAATTGTGGAATTCTGTTTGCCAGTATTGGCCAAACTTTTTCCTGCCAAATGTTATGGTCTTGTGTAAAATCATCATATTCAACTGCTGGATCTACATTAGGAGGACACCCAGCTAAATAGTACTGACCTTCTGACCTCATGTGAACTCCAGATGGGTCAATGGTAAGTGGTAAGTCTTGGCCAAGAGGCTTTTCAGCATCAAAAATGAATGTATACCTTTTACGCGGTTCAACTGGTAATTGAATGCCTAACATTCGTGCAGTTAAGCTAGCCCGAGGTCCGGTAGCATTGACAACTTGCCCCGCATTGATTTTTTCACCAGATTTTAATGTTATAGTTTCGACACAGTTACCCGTAGAGTTTTTTTCTATTGAGACAACTTCGTTGTTTACATATTCAACACCGTTTTCTTTTGCAGATCTTTTCCACCAATCGAAAATTGTATTCCCATCGAAGTAACCTTCATCAATCAAATTGTGATTTGCTGCAATTATGTCATCTAGCATATAAAACGGATAATCATTTTCTATTTGATCAACTGACATATGTTTTGTGCCAGCACCGCATTTTTCTTGTATAATTTGAGCTTCTTTTAGTGTTTGTGCAAATATTGGATTATCAGCCAAATACATATATCCATATTGATGAAATGGTATTTGAGGCACACGCTCATCACCTCCCATATATTCCTGAAAGTTTTTTACAAAATTTGCTCCAAATTGTGAAATTTTTATGTTTATTTCAGCACTGAATTGTTGCCGCATGCAGCTGTTGGTATGTGAAGTGGACGTAAATTCATAGCTTGGATCTTTTTCTATAACTAATATTGATCCATTAAAGCCAGCATTCTTTGCCAAAAACCAAGCGACTGATGAGCCAAGCATCGCTCCACCAATTATTATTACATCGTAGGTATTTTTTTTTGGTTTTGCTAATAGCTGTTTTGTGTTCATATTATTAATTGCCGTTACTAAAGTTTATTGAGCCATCTGTTTATCTACTTGCACTTCCTCATTGATCATTGCTTGTAATTGGCGCCTAAAACGAAGTTGGCCTGCGTCTAACGAAGTTGGCCTGCGTCTATTGGCAAATCTATATGTGGCGATGTTTTATTGCTCATACCTTTTTGCACTTCGTTGAGAACTTTTTGGTCCTCTTCAAATGCGTGTTGAACATCATCAGTCATTAATTGGGATAATTCAGGATCATCAGGACGTATGTTTCGTAATTGAAACCAATAATAACGGGTTTTACTGTCCGTAACTGGTGTCATAAAATTATAGCTATCCATTATAAATACATCTTCATGAAGTTTTCCTTCTGAGCCACCTGTTCCTGCAGGTGTGAAAATGGCTTTAATAAGTGCATTTGATGGATATCTAACTTCATAATGCTGTAATCGGTCGCAATTTCCTTTAAATCCTACTACTTTTTTGTAAAATGGCGCTGGTTCAACATCCAACATCCAACGGTGAACAATCACACCATTATCAGTTTTCTTTACGCGTAGTGGAGCACTTTTAGTAGCTGCTTGTCCAAAGCTATCAGCGTGTACCCATGCAACATGTGTTGGATCCAATAGATTATCGCACATGAGTAAATAGTTACATTCAAGTTCCATGGCATCACCGCGGTTTATACCCCATGATGGATCATTATAATTTTTTATCTCAAATATGTCGTGATGATCAGCTAAGGCACTATTGCCCATCCATATCCAAATTAAGCCGTATTTTTCATGTAGTGGGTATGAATGAACTTTTGCATTTGAAGGAATATTACCTTGCCCTGGCGCCCATACGCACTTTCCAGAATAATCAAATGTAAGGCCATGATAGCCACATTCTACTGTGTCACCTTTAATTCGACCTTTTGAAAGTGGTAACTTGCGATGTGGGCATGCATCTTCTAATGCAACAAAATCTCCAGATTGAGATTTAAAAATGCATATTTTTTGATTTAAAACTGTAATTTGTTGTAAATTATGGGTCACTTCATCTGCCCATGCTGCAACATACCATGCATTTTTTAAAAACATAAAAGTCCCCAATCTTTGTGAATAACCATAATCACTGATCAAGTTCTCAGTCTATACTAAATTTTGACCTTATTTTGTTCTTAATGTTAATTATGGCTTTAAATTTCATTATGGACACAAGATTACGCTATCCATATGTATTGTGCAGAATAAATTGGGGAATCTTTTTTAAAAATGTGCATTAATAAACAAGAACCAATTTGGCGCCCTAGTACTCAAAGAGTCAAAAAAGCGAATATAACAAGTTTTTGTGAATATTTACAAAAATCTGAATTGGGGAATTTTGAAGACTATGACGCATTGTGGGATTGGTCTGTTAAAAATATCGAAAATTTTTGGTCTGCTTTTTGGGATTATGGCAATATACAAGGCTCAAAGGGTGATGTTGTTTTAACTCCTTGTAAAGAGATAATAAATGCGAAGTTTTTTCCAAATGGAAAAATAAATTATGCAGAAAATGTTTTAAATGCTTCAAATAATGGCCCTGCAATTATTTTTCATGATGAAGGTGGAGCACGTACTGAGTGGTCTTGGAAAGAATTGTATAACTCAGTATCTTTACTTCAACAATCATTACGTGAAAGTGGAGTCCAAAAAGGTGATAGAGTTGCAGGTATAGTACCAAACTCACCTTATACCATAGTTGCGTTATTGGCCGTCTCATCCATTGGGGCTGTTTGGAGCTCGTGCTCTCCAGATTTTGGTCTCAGTGCTGCACTTGACAGGATTAGTCAGATAGAGCCAAAAGTTTTATTTTGTGCCGATGGATATCAATACAATGGTAAAGAAATATCTAACATAAAGATTGCGGCAGATTTAACTTCTAGAGTTCCTAGTATTCAGAAAACTATTATTTTTCCATTAAATCATGTTGAAGCAGATATATCACCAATCGGTGAAAAGGGTATTTTGTGGAGCGATTATCTTGCACCTTTTGCTGTTCAAAAAATTCATTATGAAAGAGTAAACTTCAACGACCCATTGTTTATCATGTTTTCATCTGGAACTACGGGATTGCCCAAGTGTATAGTCCATTCTGTTGGTGGAACTTTACTTCAACACGTAAAAGAACACCAACTTCAGTCAGATATAAAAATGAATGATAGGTTATTATATTTTACAACTTGTGGTTGGATGATGTGGAACTGGATGGTCTCTGGACTAGCTTCAGGTGCAACTTTGGTTTTGTTTGATGGGTCACCCTTTTTTCCAGATGGTAATAGATTAACCAATATTATTTCTGAAGAAAAAGTAACGCACTTTGGGACATCAGCTAAATATTTAGATGCATGCTCAAAAGCAGATGTTAAGCCAATGAAAACTCATGATTTGACTAAATTAAGAACAATCCTGTCGACAGGTTCGCCTTTATCTGAAGTTGGCTTTGATTATGTATATAAGAATTGGAAAAAAGATGTTTGTTTATCTTCGATAGCCGGAGGGACAGATATTTTAGGATGTTTTGTTGGTGGTAGTCCAACAAGTCCAGTTTTTAAAGGTGAATGTCAAAAACGCCATTTGGCCATGAATGTTAAAGTTTATAATGATGATGGCAAAGAAATACAAAATAGCAGAGGTGAATTAGTATGTGAAAGTCCACATCCGTCTATGCCCATTGGATTTTGGAATGATAAAGATAATGTGAGGTATAAATCAGCTTATTTTGAAAAGTTTGAAAATGTTTGGCACCAAGGTGATTTTGTTGAGTTGACGGCTAACAAAGGATTGAGATTTTTTGGACGCTCTGATGCTGTTTTGAATCCCGGCGGAGTAAGAATTGGGACAGCAGAGATTTACCGAGTTGTTGAGGCAATGGAGGAAGTAATCGAAGGTGTCGTCATTGGACAAAATATTGATGATGATCAACGTGTCGTATTATTCTTAAGAATAAAAGAAAATGTATTATTTAATGAAGCTCTTGTTAAGAAAATAAAACTAGAAATTAGAGCGAAAGCAACACCGCGACATGTACCAGCAGTAATTTTAAAAGTTGAAGATATTCCAAGAACAAAGTCTGGAAAAATTGCAGAAATTGCTGTTCGGGACACTGTGCATGGTCATAATATAAAAAATATGGCTTCACTGGCAAACCCAGAAGCAATAGAATGTTTTAAGAATATCAAAGAATTGAATGTTATTTCATGAAAAACGGAAATGAATCTGTTGTTATAGTGAGTGCTACCCGCACTGCAGTTGGTTCATTTTGTGGTGGGCTTGCTACAATTCCAGCCCATGATCTTGGTGCAGTGTTAATAAAAAAAGTCGCTGAGAGTGCTAATATTGATTTGAGTGAAATTGATGAAGTAATTTTGGGTCAAATTCTTACTGCTGGACAAGGCCAAAATCCTGCACGACAAGCAGCAATGAAGGCCGGTGTGCCTGAAGAAAAAACTGCTTTTTTAGTCAATCAATTATGTGGATCTGGGCTTAGAGCTGTTGCTCTTGGTGCTCAGCAATTAATCTTAGGTGATGCAAATATTATTATTGCTGGAGGGCAAGAAAGTATGTCGCAATCACATCACAGCGCATTTTTAAGGTTCGGCAAAAAAATGGGTAGTATGCATATAGAAGATACGATGATTAAAGATGGTTTAAACGATGCCTTATTTGGATATCATATGGGTGTCACAGCTGAAAATATATCTAAAAAATTTAAAATATCCCGAAAAAAACAAGACGCATTTGCATTAAATTCACAACTCAAAGCTTCAATAGCTCAACTTAATGGAAAGTTTATAGATGAAATAACTCCGATAAGTATTCAATCTAAAAAAGAAAATAAAATATTTAAAAATGATGAATATATTCGAACTAATATAAATTTAGAGACAATAGAAAAGTTACAGCCTGCATTCGATGAATTGGGGACTGTTACTGCGGCAAATTCTTCTGGCTTAAATGATGGAGCTGCAGTTGTACTATTGATGAAAGAGAAAGATGCAATCAGGCGAGGGTTGACACCGCTTGCACGAATTGCGTCGTGGGCAACAGCAGGTGTTGATCCAAAAGTAATGGGAACTGGACCAATCCCAGCATCAAAAAAAGCTCTTAGCAAAGCGGGTTGGAATGTGAATGATCTTGATTTGATTGAGTCAAATGAGGCTTTTGCAACGCAAGCCATTTCAGTCAATCAGGAAATGGGATGGAACCCCGAAAATGTTAATGTTAATGGTGGAGCAATTGCAATTGGTCATCCAGTTGGCGCATCTGGTTGTCGCGTTCTTGTAACTCTTTTACATGAAATGAAACGTCGAAACTCTTCTAAAGGATTGGCAACTTTATGTATTGGTGGTGGAATGGGAATAGCCTTAACTGTAGAGTGCTTTTCCTAGAATATTTCTGTATTTTGAGCGCTCATCTAAAATACAAACTGTCAAAAAGTGTAAATAATGCTGACACTATTAAAACGCAGAGCATTACTGTTTTAAAATTTTTACTAGAATATTTTTCAAACAATACCGATCCAGTCCAAGCCCCTAATAATATTGCGGGACTAGCCATTAACGCATAGAAAATAGTTTGATTAGTAATAAGCCCAAATATAAAAAAACTGGCAACTGAAAGGCCTATAATTGCTGCAGAAAGCATTACAATATTGGCACGAGTAATTGAGCTTCTATCGCCTCTTGCAAGTAATGCAGTAGCAAAAAAAGGGCCTGCCATACCTGTTAAGCCCTGCGAAAAACCTGATAGTGCGCCAATAATAAGATTTGCTTTGGTTGATATTAAACTTTTTATTTGTGACTGTTGAGACAACAAATATACAGAAAATAAAACAAATAATGAAATAACAATTTTTACTATATTTGGATCTATCAATATCAATAAAAAAGTACCTAAAGGAACAAATATTACAAATGTTAACAATATTGGTAGAACAGTTTTTTTCTCGAAGCTCTTCATTGCTTTTGGTAAGAGACCAATTGATACTGGTATTTCTATTAGAATTTCGATTGCTACCGCCTGGACTGGTCCAAAAAGAATGGCCAAAGCTGGAACTGTTAATAAAGCTGATCCAAAGCCAGTATATCCACGAATGATGCCAGAAAAATAAACAACGATTAACATAACTGCAAAGCTGAGTGTAAATAGCTGATCAAACATGGTGATTTTCCAAAATAATAAGTTTCTTTTTAGGACGTATTTTTTTGTTAAACTTTTATTGTTATATTCTCTGGTTTATTACCTTTAATGTAATTTTCATAAGCTTTGTAATAAGCTTGTTCTAAATTAAATGTGTATTTTTCCGTGTCGAACAAACTATTTGAAATTAGGTTTTTCTTTAATTTTTCTTTAATTCGTTGTAGTTCCAAAGGATCATTAGCTAATTGGATTATTAAGGTTTCATATTCTTTTTCGGTATTGGTAATAAGTTCTGAAAGTCCTGATGCTGTAAGTAGACTGCCAGCGACTCGTGCAGCAAAACTTTTACCTAATTTTGTAATCAATGGTGTACCGGCCCAAAGCGCATCAGCTGTAGTTGTATGACCATTAAAGTTAAATGTATCTAAAAAGATATCAGCTAAAGCATATCTTGCAAGATGATCTTCCATTTTTAGAAATTCTGCAAAAATTATCATGGATGGATCTACACCTCTTTTTTTAGCGGCAGTTCGGATATTCTTTTTTGCCAACTCATTTCCAATTTTAAGCCAAAGTACACTATTTTCTATTTTTGTAAGTATACGCATCCAAATATCAAATTCATTTACAGAGATTTTATAACTATTATTGAAGCAACAGAAAACTAAACTTTTATCTGGTAAACCCATTTCTTCACGAGTAAGTGGTCTATTAGATATTTCACGCGTATTATCTGTAGGCATGTATGAATGTGGTAATCTAATTATTTTTTCACTATAAAAATTATTAAATCTATTTGGGATAACTACATTATCTGCAATTATATAATCTATAAATTCAGCACCCATTGTTCCGGGAAACCCAAGAAAATTAATTTGTATTTTTGCCGGTCTATACGTAAAAATACCAGTTCTGGAATTTATTGTATGGCCGTTTAAATCAATTAGAATATCAATTTTATCTTTTTGAACTTTTAAAGCTATCTCTTCATCAGAAAATTTTTCTACTTCCCTAAACACATCAAAAGCTTTTTTTGTTCGCTCGCCCATTTTGTCAAGCTTTGAGGAGGAAATCGAATATCCAAAAAGCTTAAATTCGTCTCTATTATGTTTTTCAAGCACCTTAGCAATAAGGTATGAAACAGCATGTTCTTTAAAATCAGAAGATATATATCCCAATCTGATGCGTTTTGATTTATTCTCCGAGTTTAAGTGACTTAAAAAACGATTTTTACCAAAATATTTATTTGTATAACTTAGGGCTCTTAATTGATGTCGTTCAGGTTCATCATCTTGTGCAAAAACATCAAAAGGGCGGACATAATATTTATTTGTGTAAGCATGCTTAATTTTGGTATTATGATTTTTAATTTCGTCTATATCGCAAATATATGCTTGTTGACTAACCTTTAATGCAAGTAATTCGTTGTTCTCTGGATCATTTATACATGCTTCTGAGTAAAATTGTATTGATTTCTTGTATTCGGCGGTTCCTTCGTGAAGATTACCCATATTTAATAATCCTTTAACATGATTAGGATTTATTAATAATACTTTTTCGAATGCTTTATGCGCTTCAGAGATGCTTTTTATATTTAAATATGCGATCCCTAAACTATTGTATGCATCAATATAACTTGGGTTAAGAAAGGTTGCCATTTGAAAAGCCTCTATAGCCTTTTCAAATGATTGTACTGTCATCTATATATTGCCTATATTGTTGAATGCAAAGGCATGATTGGGTTGTATTAGTGTTGCCTTTTTGTATGCATTTAATGCGCTATCAAAATCACCTAACTCTTTGTAGGTGCTTCCCATATTATTTTGAGCATCAGCGTAGTCAGGTTTGATTTTTATTGCATTCTTGTAATTTTTTAATGCAATTTTTGGCGAAGCTAACTTATCATGCATCACTGCAATGTTAAAATATGCTTTTGCTGAATTAGGCTCGATTTTTAAAATATTTTCATAACATTTAATAGCTTTATCAAAATTACCAAGTGCTGCATTTGAGGCGCCTTGAATATTATGCAAATCATTCTCATTGGGATATATTTTTAATAACTCGTCTGCTTTTCTTATAACATTTTTAAATTCTTGGTTATTATACTTTTGAAGAAGATCATTAAATCCTTTGCTTTTAAATGTATTCACTGGTTTATTTATTTTTGATGACTTCAACATTTTCAAGGCATGTAATGCTTTCATATTATTAGGAAATTTTGTTAATATATCTAAATAAATCGCACGTGCCTGAGTATATTCGTTTAACTTGACAAATTTTTCTGCTTGACGGATTTTTTTTGTACTGAAGACGACATACACAGTTAACCATAAGTGATTTAATAATTAATCGTACATAGAATTAAAATAGCATACAATCCACTTTCTATTATAATTGTTTACTTATTGTGATGGATCGTGTTTTTTATCATGATAAACATCGGCCTTATTCAAAAAAGTGGGATAGAAATTATGTCTGATAAGTCAGTGCGACTTGGCGTTGATATTGGTGGTACTTTTACAGATGTAGTTTTGGAGATTTCAGGAGTTTCCTATTCTGCAAAAGTTTTGACAACATATATTGCTCCAGAAAATGCAATTATTGAGGGCATGACGCAGGTTTGCAGTAAAGCAAGAGTATCTCCTTCTATCATAACGCAAATCGTTCATGGAACAACATTAGCAACCAATGCATTGATTGAAAGGCGGGGTGCAAAAACAGCTTTGATCACAACTGAAGGTTTTAGAGATGTAATAGAAATGCGAACTGAATCTAGATTTGAACAATATGATTTAAATCTAAGTTTGCCTGAGCCATTACTACCTCGCTAAATGCGATATACAGTACCTGGAAGAATAGATGCAAATGGTAATGAACTGGTTCCGTTGGATCGTGCAGATATTGAAAAAGTTGTCCGCAAAATCGCAGTTGCAGGATATGAAAGTGTTGCGATTGGTTTGATCCATTCATACGCTAATGACACACATGAGAAACTAGTACGTGATGTTGTTTGTGAGCTAATGCCACAGACTATGATTTCATTATCCTCTGAGGTAAGTCCTTAGATGCGTGAATATGAACGATTTAATACTGTTGTCGCTAATGCTTATATCAAGCCTTTAATGAAGTCTTATTTGGATCGATTGAAAGGAAAAATGAATGAAGCTGGTGCAGATTGCAATATTTTCTTAATGCATTCAGGTGGTGGTATTATTTCAATCGAAAGTGCAGCAAATTTTCCTGTGAGGTTAGTTGAATCTGGTCCAGCTGGTGGTGTAGTATTTGCGGCAAATATCGCAGAAAAATATAATTTAGATAAGGTTTTATCTTTTGATATGGGCGGAACCACCGCAAAAATTTGTCTTATTAAAGATTTTACACCAAAAACTTCGAGGGTATTTGAGGTTGCAAGAACATATCGCTTCAAAAAAGGTTCAGGCATGCCAATTTCAATACCAGTAATTGATATGGTGGAAATAGGTGCTGGTGGGGGGTCCCTTGCACAAGTGGATGCTATGAGGCAAATACGAGTTGGGCCAGAAAGTGCGGGATCAGAGCCAGGGCCGGCTTGTTATAATAAGGGCGGTGATAAGCCTGCTGTAACTGATGCAGATCTTGTTTTAGGAAAATTAGATCCTGAAAATTTTGCTGGAGGATCAATTAAATTCAAAAAATCCTCTTCAGAAACTGTATTGCAAAATGTTTTGGGTAATTCTCTTGATATGGATGCAATAACTTCGGCTTTTGGATTGGTTGAGGTCGTAGATGAAAATATGGCAAATGCTGCTCGTGTTCATGCTGTTGAAAATGGTGAAGATCTTTCACAATACACTATGATTGCATTTGGTGGTGCTGCACCCCTGCATGCTGGCCGTTTGTGTGAAAAGCTTGGGGTAGATAGATTGCTAGTTCCTCAAGGAGCGGGTGTAGGATCTGCAATAGGGTTTTTACGAGCACCTTTCAGCTTTGAAGCTAATCGATCTGTTTACATGTCCCTTTCTAATTTTAATGATAAAAAAATTAAAAATATTTTTACAGAACTTCAATTAGAAGCTACAAAATTTGTAAGGGATTGTGATCCTATAAGTGAAATACTTTCAGAATTTAAAGTCTATATGCGTTATTCTGGTCAAGGGTGGGAAATCCCAATTGTATTAACAAAGGATCAAGCAATGATACCCGATGTTGATACATTCAAATCACGTTTTATTGAAGATTACGTTAAGTTGTTTGGCCGTGCTGTTGACGGAATGGATATAGAAATCACAGTTTGGTCAGTAAATGCAACAACACCGCATGAAGAAGTCAAATCAATAATGGAAAATTCACACACTAAAAATACGCCATCTGATGGTCAGCGTAAATTATATGATCATAAAACAGAAGATTTTAAAGTTGTTGATGTAGTATTAAGAAATAATATGATTGCAGGATCGAGTGTTGATGGGCCAATTATCATTACTGAAGATGAAACAACAATAATCGTTCCAGCAAACCGAACAGCAATTTGCCAATCAGATGGCTCTATAGATATGCGATTAAAGGTTCTTAAATGAAACATTCTAATGTAGCTTATCAAGTAATGTGGAACCGGCTTATTTCGGTTGTAGAAGAGCAAGCTCAAGCACTTGTTCGCACAGCATTTTCAACTTCTGTTCGCGAAGCAGGGGATTTATCCGCGGGTGTTTATGATGTGAAAGGTCAGATGCTTGCGCAAGCAGTTACAGGGACACCCGGACATGTAAATGCTATGGCAGATGCAGTTGCTCATTTTATAAGGAGAATTGGAACAGATAAAATATTTGAAGGTGATATTTATATTACTAATGACCCATGGGAAGGCACAGGCCATCTGCATGATATAACAATGGTAACACCATCATTTTATAAAAAAGAACTTGTTGGTTTTTTTGCCTGTACCGCTCATATTGTTGATATTGGGGGAAGGGGATTTGGAGCTGATGCGGCCAGTATCTATGAAGAGGGTTTATACCTGCCAATAATGAAATTTGCTGACCGTGGACAAGTTGATCAAACTTTATTGAAAATTGTGCGAGGAAACGTACGCGAACCTGATCAATTAGTTGGTGATATATTCGCGCTTTCAACATGCAATGAGATAGGTCATCGTCGTCTAACTGATATGATGAAAGAGTTTGGCATTTCTGATTTAATCAAAATTGCCGAATTTATTTTTGAAAATTCTAGAAGGGCTACAATTGAACGTATTGCATCACTACCAAAGAAATCTGCAAGTGGAGAATTAACGATTGATGGCTTTGAGCATCCAATTAATTTAAAAGTAAAAATAAGTATTCAAAATGATAAAATTATTTCGGATTTTACTGGATCTTCTGGGCTTGATAAGAAAGGCATTAACTGTCCTCTTGTTTATACCAAGGCTTATGCATGTTATGCACTGAAAGTAGCAATAGCACCAGAAATACCAAACAATGCAGCTTCCCTAGCTCCTTTTGAAATAATTGCACCTGTTGATACAATAGTGAATGCTGTTCATCCTGCCCCAGTTGCTTTGAGGCACATTATTGGACATTTTGTTCCTGATGCAGTTTTCAATGCGTTTGATAAAATTGTGCCATCTATAGTTCCAGCAGAGGGTGCTGGATGCTTGTGTAATTTTCAAGTTTCTCTTCGACCAGCAAGTGATAGTTCGCTAAGTAAAAATGCAAAGCGTTCTGAAGTTTTAACATTTAATTCGGGTGGTTCTGGAGCAAGACCTGAGCTTGACGGATTAAGTGCAACAGCATTTCCATCAGGTGTCATGACAATGCCAATAGAAGCTACAGAGCATGCAGGACCAGTTATAATATGGAGAAAAGAATTACGTCCAGACTCAGGTGGAAATGGTAAACAACGTGGAGGACTGGGGCAGTATATGGAAGTAGGTGCTCAAGCCGGTCATGAGTTCGATTTTCAGGCAATGTTTGATAGAGTAAATCATCCTGCAAATGGCTGTGCTGGGGGAGGTGCTGGTGCGCCAACTACAATTCAGCAAGATGATGGCACTCCAATGAATGGAAAAGGAAAGCAATTTGTACCTAATGGTAGAAAAGTCATAATGGCATTTCCAGGAGGAGCTGGTTATGGAGAGGCTAAAGACAGGTCGCTTGATCAAGTCAAAAGAGATCTTCTACGAGGGTATATATCTATAGAAACTGCTGCTGAGTATTATGGACTTAACAAAGAAGATGTTGATGAAGTTCAAAAAGCCATTGAAAACGGCGAAGATTTTTAATAATATAATAAAATAATTTAACAAGAAGGGCACTCATGGAATTAGCAAAAAATAAATTTACTCATGCAATTGCTGCTGGTGAGAAGCAAATAGGCCTTTGGGTGACACTTGCTAATCCGTTTGTCGCTGAAGTAACTGCACATTCAGGATATGATTGGACAGTCATTGATATGGAACATTCACCCAACGATTATTTTAGTGTGCTGGGTCAGTTGCAAGCATTTAGTTCGAGTGGGACTACCGCACTTGTTCGACCAGAATGGAATGATCCAGTTATTGTGAAAAGATTACTTGATTTAGGGACTCCAGGTTTTGTATTCCCAATGATCGAGAGTGTTGAAGAAGCTCAAAAAGCTGTTTCGGCAACTAGATACCCACCAAAAGGAATTAGAGGAGTGTCTGGCTCATCTAGGGCAACAAAATTTGGTAGAATTTCTGATTATATGTCAAAAATTGAAGATGAAACTACAATAATTCTTCAAATAGAGTCTGCTGCGGCGATTAGTAAAGCGGTAGAAATCGGATCAGTTGAAGGTGTGAGTGGGATATTTTTTGGACCATCTGATATTGCCGCTGATATTGGGCTTTTAGGACAGCCAATGCATGAAGATGTTTGGAAATTAATAAAACCAGTAGCTCAAAAACTAATTTCAAAAGGTATACCTGTAGGAACGTTAGTTCTAGATACAGATTTTGCTGCTGAGCTTTTAAATGAAGGTTTTACTTTTGTAGCCAGTGCTGTTGATAGTGATCTACTTGCTAAAGCAACCGATAATGCCTTAAGTAATGTTAGAGAAAAGCTAAAATAAATATTTACCTTTATGGAGTAGAATTAAAGTGACTTTTGAGCACCCTAATAATGGTTACCAAGAAACCATTACAAACTTTTCTATTTTGTGGTGTTTAGTATTCGGGTCACTTTATTTTGCTTATAAAGGAATCTGGCGCCATTTTGTTTTAAGCTTGGCAATTGGTTTATTCACATTTGGTGTCTCATGGTTCATTTATCCATTTTTCGCGAAAAATATTATTGCTACACAGTATAGAAAAAATGGCTGGCTAGAAATCTAATCAAAGTTCAAAGCTTTGTTAAGATAAGCCGAGTTGATGAAGTATATTGGGTATTTGTTTTTTCAATTTGAAAAACCCTTTTGAAGCATATTGCCATGTATGCATATCGTAGTTTTTATAGTTCTCATTGATATAGATATCATGCTCTGCAAGAGTTTTTTTGATTTTCCTTAGTTTGCTTTTAGCCGCGCCTACTGGAACTTTTGGTATAATGATATTCTTTGTACCTATCCTATCAGATGCTTCCAAAATTGTGTTTGTCCAATTTGTATTATTTCTTTCTTCTGCGTTTGGTTTGCCTAATCTCTGACACGTATTTTGAATGGCAGTGTTAGAAAATGATCTTACTGATTTACTAGGTTTAATCCATTGTGGGTATTTCTTATCAATATACAATGGTAATATTTCTACTTCTGGATTGTTGCCAGTAAGAGAAGTTTCGGGACTACAATCTTCCTCAGTAAGAAGTAAAATTGCATCTTTTTCAATAGATTGGTGTAATTGGGGAAGCGAAACTTGAGGGTGATCAATATTCTCAATTAATGGCTCTATATTCTCTACTAACTGTCCTGATGGATTGAATCGACCATTCGTAAATTTTTCTATGTTTGATGCCCTTGCTGCATATGCTTTGCCTTTTGTGTGTAGGCCACTTACCCATCTCCAACTAAGAGTGTTTGATGCAGCATCAGCATCTATTAAGTGTAGCATGAAGAAATCTGCGCCTAACTCCATTGGTAATTTGAGGGTGAAAACCCATATTGACGCGAACCACATTCTAACGTGATTATGTAAATATCCTGTTGATTTTAATTGTTCACACCAAAAATCAAAACATTCTATTCCTGTTTCCCCGTTTACGGCAGACATGTAACTTTCTTTTACAAACCTATTATTTTCTAATTTAGCATATTCTTTAATTAACTTGTCATTGTGGTGAGACCAGACTGTTGGATGCTGTTCTAGCCAACCTTTGAAATAACCTCTCCAAAATACTTCCTGAATAAATTTCACCAGCTAATGGGGCAAATTCTTTTAGACGTTTCAACCCTGCCTCACGAGTTGGAATGAATGCTTCATTAAATTTATCGATATGATCTGATGGGGATTTATTTGATAAATTCATTTAAAAAGCGCCTTGTTAATAAACTAGGTAATTAATTACTATAATCATGTAGTTTTAAAATTAAAAAAATGAAGAAATTTGTTCAAATAAGATTTAATACTTTATTCTATTAAATGATTTTATGTAGTGTGTCACAACTGGGTAATGATTAAACGGATTATGTAGTCTTTTGGAGCTTATCAATGGAAAATATTTCAAATAATGATGCCATTATATATGTGCAAAATGATGTAGATTCTGATATTGTTGTTTGCGATGAGGGCTTGAGTTTCTGGGGAGGAGTTGATCCTGATACTGGTGTTATAATTGACATTCATCATCCGAATTGTGGGGAAAAACTTTCTGGTAAAATTGTATTAATGCCAACATCGCGAGGCTCTTGTAGTGGAAGTGGTGTATTGTTGCAGCTTGCACAAAATGGAAACGCTCCAGCTGCATTAATATTCAGAGAAACTGAAGATATATTAACTCTTGGGGCAATGATTGCTGAAAGACTTTTTGATAAGAATATTGCCGTCCTACGTTTAGTGCCAAAAATATATAATTTATTATCTGAAGAGAAATCTGCAAAAATTGATAATTTAAAATTACATTTTTCAAATACTTTAATCGATTTATTTCAGCCTGCTTTAGATGAAATATATTTAAGCAATTCAGATAAAAAAATGTTAGCAGGAGACAATGGTAAAGCGGTAAAGATTGCTATGGAAGTGTTATGCTTAATGGCGGCTGCTCAAAATGCAGATAAATTGATTGATGTGTCCATGGGGCATATTGATGGCTGTATTTTAGCGCATTATGCTAATCTCCACTTTGCAGAAAAAATGCTTGATATGGGCGCAAGTGTAATTATCCCCACTACAATTAACGCAATCTCAGTAGATAGAGAAAACTGGAAATCACAAGGTGTAGCTCCTGATCTCGGTGGGAAAGCTAGCAGACTTGCTGATGCATATGTTAAGATGGGTGCTTATCCTACATTTACATGTGCACCGTATCTTCTAAGTTCAATACCAGTAAAAGGCGAAGCAATTGGATGGTCTGAGTCAAACGCAGTTATTTATGCAAACTCTGTAATTGGAGCACGCACTCAAAAACATCCAGATTATTTGGATTTATTCATTGCAATGACAGGTCGCACTCCTAATACAGGTGTTTATCTAGAAGAAAACCGGAAACCAGTATGTGAAATTCAAGTCACTTTACCTTTAAATTTTGATGATGCTATTTGGCCAATGATAGGTTGGTTGGCAGGCCATAAATCACCAAATGGTATACCGGTATTAAACGGTCTCGAAAATATCTCAATTAATAATGATGCTTTGAAAGCTTTATGTGCTGCATTTGGTACTACATCTGCTGCTCCAATGCTACATATTAAAGGTCACACGCCTGAAGGTGAATTATCGACTACTGAAGATGCAAAATCTAAAATAATAATGCCGAGTGATTTATATGATTTATGGCAAAATTTTAATACTGGAAGCAATAAAATAGATTTGGTGGCAATTGGAAGTCCGCACGCATCAACAACTGAATGTATGCAATTTTTGGACTTATTAATGCATAAAAATGAAAAAGTAATTGTTCCAACTATTTTAACTGTTGGTCGAGAAACACTTAGCAAATTAGAAGATCAGGGCTATCTATCACAATTTTCTAAATTAAGTGTTCAAGTTGTTCCAGATATTTGTTGGTGTTCTATAACAGAGCCAATTTTTCCATCAAAAACGGAGGCATTGATAACTAATTCTGGAAAATATGCGCACTACGGCAAAGGATTAACAGGGCGCAACGTGCGTTTTGGAAGCTTAGAAGCATGTGTAAATGCTTCAATAAATGGTTGTGTAGATAATGAAATTTCAAAATGGCTTATGCCCTATTCTGCTTTGTAATTTATTATTTTGGTCAACCTGCATTGCTTTGC
>Ga0099797_100262_pt1 | contig 34944 bp, 19 predicted proteins | sample Uncmet_Sort48C_1_FD_89871 | JGI IMG/M metagenome (GOLD analysis project Ga0099797, IMG submission 89871) | Marine eukaryotic communities from CALCOFI LINE 67, Pacific Ocean - C012_Sort48C_1 | ecosystem: Environmental > Aquatic > Marine > Oceanic | place: Pacific Ocean: Monterey Bay | collected... | reverse complement strand
CCGCCCCTCACCATGAGCTCCGTCGAAAGACGTCGCAATTCATGGGATAGAAGTTGCAATCCATGGAGACCGGGAGAAGTCGTGAGCGTCACAGGAGTACACGTAGGCGTCAGGACTGCACCTGTAAGCGTCGAGTGAACAGACTAGGGTAGGGTTCCTGTACGCGGCGTTCAACAAAGGCAGCGAAGGGTGGGAAGTCCACGAGATTGGCCGGAAGACTTTGTTGACGGGTTTCTTGCTGTTCCTGCAAAACCGGCCCTTGGTCCAGGCCGCGGTGGGCAGCATGATCTGCGGGGTGTCCATGTGTTCCCTGAACTATTTCCAGCCCCACAAGAACCGCGTGGTCTTCTGGCTCGCGCAGACGTCGTTCCTGGTCACGTTTCTGAAATTCCTGTGCGCGACGGTGTTGATCGGCAGCGCGGGCCATGCCGACATCGGGGCCTTGATGATCGCGTGCAACCTCTTCTTCTTCGTCGCGAGCCTCGGGGGGCTGGTCGCGTCCTTGGTCTTGCTGCATCGGAAAATCAAAGCCTTGGACCAGAGCAAGAGGACGAAGGTGTTGCCGCGGGCCCGTTGGCGCAGGTTGAGGACAGGCCAAAGATGACTGTACTATAAAGCTAATATCATGGTTGTAAGATATATAGTTTATCATATATATATATATATAAAATTAACACCTATCATACAAAATTTCTCCATTGGAATTTAAAAAACAGCGGCTTGAATTTTTTAAAGATGCTCGGTGTGTCTGTTTTGTGAATTGGAAATTGAGTTAAGATAGGGCTAAGCCACATGCAAAGACATGAAAGCGAGAACTAAGAACGATGGACGCGTATAAGAGATCGCGAACACTATCATCGCTTACTGGTCCAAACGTAACTGATCAATTTTCAAGGGCAGCAACTCCACCATTTTTCTACAGTGCTCCATTTCTTCTTGAAAAATTGGTTGGACTGAGTCGGGGTTGCGGCCTTCGAGGTTGGCATCATTCTTCGCCTCGGCCAACGCAAGTGGGATGTTTTTTTCCCCAAAGGCAAGAACAAAATGGTATTCTTTCAAACTTTCCTTTGTCCAATGCAATTTCATGGCATTGTTACCGTCCCCATACATTTTTCCAAGTATGCGGGCATTGTTGAGGTGGCAAAGCAATACTCCTGGTAAGCTTTCCTTGTCAACAGTGTCTGGGTGCTTTCCGTCAAGGGTGTTGAAGAGGCGTAAGAAATTTGTAAACCACGTATATCCTTTAAATCCAGCTTTATCCGATTTTTTCATAAACTCAGCACGCTTAGATTCGACGCCAGCCTGCTCGGCCGCATCAAAATACATAGCTTGCACTTCTTGCATGGCTTGGCCACAAGCAAAACATAAGTCTTTGCACAAGCTCAGGTACACTTGCGAATTCAATTGCTCGTAAAGCGAGCCCAACAAAGAGCAGCTGCGATTTTCCATGGAAGCTTTCCTCTTCATATCCGGTTCGAATTCTGCTAAATCGTGGTATATTCTTCCGACTTTCAGCTGGATTTCACAATGGTCGGTCACGCGTCCATCCAGTACAAAATAAGGCAACGCCTTCTCATAACACGCACGAGCCAATTTAAATACGTCCGTGGCTACCGATATATTGACGATTGATTGTGACTCTGGTGATCGGCGACACTTTATTTTCTCCTCGGACAAAGTCAACGGGCATATAGGAGTCAGCGTGCTATCGTGGTAATTCTTGGCTGGGTAGAGGGTTTCAGCGCCGTTTTGTTCAGAAAGCCTGTTCTCTTTGGCTGCATGCAATATGTTTGCATACAAATCCCCCCAAAAACGCCAAACTCTGCAACGCGTCGACAAATTAACGTCATCGATGTCGAGGGGGGTCTTGCCGTCGTCTTTGTAAGAGGGTTCGGGGAGCTCGTTGGCAACTTGTTGGGCGCAGAATAAGCAGTTTTCAGCTTCTCGAACGTCGCCGACATTGTAGTAGTACTCGGAGAGCTTTGCGCAGTTTAATGCCCAATCATGTGCCACGTATTCACCACTACAGTATTGCAGTCGGAGGGTTTCCCGAACGTGTTCACTCGAGCGTGCTGAATGCCCTAACTGTCCCTCCACTTGAGCGAGAAAGAAGAGCGTGAATATATGGTATGAGTCAATTTCTTTTTTCTCTTTTTCATCGATGCTGCCAGCACACGACGAGGATATCGTGTCGTGCAACAATAAGGACTTATTCAAGCAAGCCAACGATTTCTGGAAGTCTCCACGAGACGCCCACAGAGCTCCTAATTGATTGCAACCGTCTAGCAAGCACGGCAGATGTGTCTGTTTCCGTATGTGCATAACAAAGGTGGTGGAATCTTTCTGGGCCTCGTCCTCGTAAAGTTTCCCTTGCCAGTCTATTGGACCTAACACCTCGACCGCGTTTTCCAAGTGAACTTGCGCTTGTTGATTTTCTTCGGTTGCAAAACAATTCTTCCCAATCCTGTAGTCCAAGAGAGCGACCAGCTTATCCAAGTCACCTGTACCTGTTGCAACCCTCGTTTCCGCCATCTTGAGCAACCGTTCCCTCAAAGCATTTTGAACAAGTTCTTTCTTCCCTTCCAATAGCTTTCGAGCTTCGTAAAAAGTTTTGAACGGCTCGCTCACTTCGTTCTCCAAGGCTTCCAGCCTCCCAACTTCTGCGAACGTCTCGGCAATCGCAAAGCTATCTTCAGTCTCAGAAGCGGCAGAGACGAAAGTCGCCATTCTTCTGTTGCACGAATACAGTCGAAGGCTGGCAACAAAGGCGTGCAATGTTCGCCGGTGTACGATTCCGCTCCTCTTGCCCATTCATTGAGGCAGTCGTTCCGTCAACCAGGCACCTTGTCGAACCAGACCCTCTCGTACATCAACCACCGTCGTCGTCCGATCCATCCATCCATCCATGAATGATATGAACGAATCGAATCTCAAAAATAAATGGAAGGTACACTATCTACGATTCTACTGTACTGGTGGTAGGCTCTGACAGGGAGGAGGAGGAGGATCTATCATGGTTAGTTATCCATGGACTAAGTACTCATGTAGTGTAGTCTATTGCCTATCTAGGACGGGTCATCTGGTCATTTCCTATCCTTGACAAATCCTAATTAATGATCTGTTTCTTCGTATGTTCATTCCCACCTCAAATGATCTCCCACGTCCATCATCTTCATCTCTTCGTGGCCATGGCCAACGTTTTGTATCGAGCGGGGAGAATTGCGGCCAATAAACCAACCCCCTTTTTGTCTCCCTACAGGGTGAAGCCCCGTGGGTATTCGTACTTTGTATTTCCCCGCGTCATCAATTATGCACTTTGTGCAAAGGGAGATTTTTAGTGGCAAGTCCATCTGTTTTGCAGCTCTTGGTGGTATTTTCGTTGCCGCATCGTTCGGAGGGTTAGATGGGTCGCTGTCGAGTTGCTGCCGGGCGATAGTTGTCTCTGTTGGAACTTTTTTCCTTCTGGAATTGTACGTGGAACATCGGGTGCATGAAGAGCTTGCCCGCTTGCAACGAGTACCAACAGTTCCGAACAACGTGAAAAACGAGCCTATTGGTACCCACGATGTAGACGGAGGCTCTCGCTCTGATCGAGAAACCGGAGTCAGCTCACGTGTGAATAAATCCTCAGGGACAGACACGCCGTCGTCACTTGGAACTGCTGTTGTAGATAAGGACGAATTCAATGCCCAAAAAGATACTAGTCCGCGCGTAATTAAAGAGTTGGTTCCCCACAACTCTGATGATGAACCTGCTGAAACTTATACGAGCGTTAAAGACCTGAATTCCCGAGCACTGGATCAAATACCAGAACCAGAAGCGAACAGGGAAGCATCTGAAGACATTGTTGCGTCGAAAGAGCGGCGTGAAGAGACGGAGGCCCCGGAAGAGATGGAGGCTCCGGAAGAGATGAAAGCTCCGGGAGAGACGGAAGCTCCGGAAGAGACGGAAGCTCCGGGAGAGACGGAAGCTCCGGAAGAGACGGAAGCTCCGGAAGAGACGGAAGCTCCGGAAGAGACGGAAGCTCAGGAAGAGACGGAAGCTCCGGAAGAGACGGAGGCCCCGGAAGAGTTGCTCTGTCCTATTTTACAAAGCTTAATGGTCGATCCCGTGATAACTGCAGACGGTTTTACGTACGAAAGGTCGGCCATCAAAGAGTGGCTCAGGCAGCACGATACTTCGCCTAAATCAGGGCAAAAATTAGCCTCGAAAGAATTGATTCCGAACCATTTGATCCGTGGCCAAATACAAGAATACCGTGAAAAGATGGGTTTGCCCCCATCCAAGCCTTGGGTCGCTCCATGGGCCACGGACGACAATTTATCTTCTAACCGAGACGGTAGTAGGGAGGCCGCAGCCCCAGCGTCGACCAGTGTGCCACGGGCCCAACAGCAACGCCGGAGGGGATGGAACATTGCTGATCACATGACGCAGGAGAGCATCGAACGTTTGACTCTTATCGTTGAGGGGGTATTAAACCGTAAACCATGGCTTCTCCAAGACCTCAACTTGCGTAATCAGGGAAATCAACGGTCGTACTTGTCCATGCAACATGCGGCAAATGTCATCTTGTTCCATATAGAACTTCTGCGAGCCGCTTATCCGCACTTAATGGAAGATCAGGATGCTAGAGTCTTTTTGGAGCCTTTGCGGGCCATTGTGTTTCAGATTCAGCCAGAAAGAAGTACCCCGCAGCCTGCGACCAACGTTCATCCTGCCTTTGACGCTATCGCCAACGATGACGTTGCAGCCCTTCAGCGCTTATTGCCTAGCGACGTCACAGGGAACAATTCTTGGCCGGGGGTCGTTCCATGGCCTCTCAATGGCAAAAATCCAGAGGGGTGCACGCTGTTGCATATTGCTGCACGCGACGAAAAGATCACTTGCGTTCGGTATTTACTAAGCCGCAGCGCGATTCGCGTTAACGAAGGCAACCGACTTCGGTCAACACCATTGCACCTAGCTTCGTTTTTTGGAAAGATGGCAGTGGTCAAAGCATTATTGCAAGCTGGTGCAGACCCAAATAACCACATGGCACAGGGTGATACACCGCTGCATCAGTCTGCCTGGAACGGTCACCTTGAAGTGATCAAGCTCTTGCTGCAAAATGGCGCTGACATCGACGAAACAAAAGAAGACGGGACGACCGCAATGCACCTTGCCGCATCCAGGCGCCACTGCGCTGTCGTCTCATTTCTCTTGGACAATCGTGCAGATCCGTTGAAAGCAGATCTCAATGGCAATTTGGCATTGCACATGGCAGCCTCGCATGGCTGCCCTCACACGATTGCGCATTTAATGCCGTACGGTGGAATCGATGTAAAAAACCACCCGGGCGATTACCCCATGCATATTGCTGCTTGGAAAGGCAACGTTAAAATTATTCAGGAAATGTTGAACGACGAGAGTGGGAAACGGCACGTGGACCTTCGGCGGGAGTCTGACGCAAGCACGGCATTAGGCATTGCTTGTATGCGTGGATTTTGCCCCATGGTTTCTCTTTTGGTCCATGCGGGAGCCGATGTAAATGTCCAGATTCCTACCGAGCTTGAAACGCCGTTGCATCTAGCTGTTTCTATGGCATCCTCTGCGCATGCGAATATCGTTCGATTTCTCTTGAATCACTCATCTAATGTGCACTCGAAAACGAAGAGTGGGCTTACTCCGTTCTTGCTAGCAGCTTTGAAAGGTTCTGAACACGCTATGATTTCTCTGCTAGAAGCAGGAGCAAGTTTAGAAGACCGCTCCACATTTGGCTGGTCTGCTCTCATGGTGGCATGCGAAAACCGGCACGCACATATTGCCAGACATTTACTTGGAAGGAGAGGAATTGAGGCAATCTTGAATGTTCAGCGGAATGACGGCAGGACGGCACTGCATTTAGCTGTGCAGAACGCCATGGTCGATATAGCCGAAGAGCTGTTGTCGAAGGGGGCTGATTCGTCCATCAAGAATGTTGGCGGTGCCACAGCTCTCGACCTCGCCAACGAGATGGATAACCATATTCTAATCGGTCTTCTGAGAAGAAGTACCTGAGCTGCAAGAATGAATTGCTTGCGTATGACGAGGCTGCGGCAAAAGATTCAATCCACTCTCGCAGAAGAAAGTAGGGATACACTAATTTAGTACAGTACACTGCACGCATCAAAAAACTGTGTTGACATTTTATGGCCCACAGTTTTTAAACATAAACACAGGAAAGGAACTGAACGCGATAGGACATTTATATACTAAATAGCACCTACTTCTGTTGTGGTGCAGGCGTGCAGCCAGTGCAGGCGGCAACAACAACAACAAGGAAGAAACGAATGGCCACGTCCTCTTTTTACCTGTGCAAGAATGTACATGTCCTGTGCCCTCCCTGGACGAAGCGTGCTTACTAAGGACATAACCCGAGGACGTAGTGAATTCTACACAGCGTTAGTTGAGGCAAACTGTTACCAGAATTATCATAACATGTCCTCGTACTCTGACCTAGAAACTACGGAGGAGAGAACTCGCTTCAGTGGCGACGTGAATACGAATACGAGTGGTGTATTCTTCCCTACTGGGAAGCAGATCTTCGGTTATCCGAAGACGACTGTCGTCAAATATGCCTGGATAGTCAATACAGTCTTGCTGTTCCCATTCTTTGTCAGTTCCATAGCGACCTCAGGCGGTGGTTTCCCGGGAGGGTTAGTATTTTCCGACCTTTGGATAGTCTTGCACGGAAGCGCTCTGTCTGTGTATGGATTTTCTATTATACTCGACGGAGTGCGTCCTCATTTTCGTACAGAGTTACATTATGGCGCACTGCTCGCGTCATTGTTTTACATGTCGAGTTGGATGCTGACAATTGCTATAAACCATGGCAATATGAATAATATATGGACTGCACTCGAAGCTGAATCGACGGTCAGTACACAACATATGGTCAACCTTGCAGCCATCAGGAGCGTGATTGCGTTTAGTGTCTTCTTATTCTTGGGGTATGGCTCAACATTATGTATGCTATTTATGTGGAGAAAGGAATTGGCCTGGTGTAACCCGACCGCCAACACCAACAAAAGCCTCCCGCTCCCTGGTGCGAATAATGCCAAACAACGCCCGGCAGGAGAATTGCGAGGTCCAGACCAACCGAACTACGAGGACGTCGATTTATAAATCTATTTTTTCCTGCATTGATGAGCGAAGTGAGACTTTCTTTGTTTGATTTTACTGTTGGTGTTGTATCACAAACCGGCCATATGGAAATGGGGGGTTGTAAACGTATATCTGCACTCTTCTGGTAAACCCGTCCACCGTCAAGAAAGTAGATTTGTCCTAAGATAATACCCTCGAACACTAGAGTCTAAGGAAAGGTGGAGCCTTGTTTCAAGAGATATGAATCGGTCTGTTGATGCGTTTCGGGAATTGCCGCTTCCATCCGCAATGATCAGCCGCTGTCCATTTAGCGATACTTGCTTAACTTGATTCAAGAGAACAGAAGAAACAAAAAAAGAGAGGTAAGATATAAAAACTAATATTATATAATGGCTGTCTGTATTTAATTAAACATTGGCTGTATTAATTTAAAACTTAAACGATGTTTTTGTCACAAAAATCAATCAACTTTTAATTAAGCATTCTCTCCATCCATCCCTACTAAGTTATCCTCCCTAAAGAGTATCCTTGCAGTTGAAGCCCGACCATCAACTGACGTCCTATCTCAGCAATTATTTTTCTTCAGAGATATGATAAGCGAGTTGAGGGTAAGTTAAGATATAAGATATGTTGCATTATTATATGTTAACAAACATATTACGTCGTCGTAGTAAAAGCACATATGATATTATGATAGTGGGAAGCGTGGGGGGGGGTTGCATGTAGTAGCTTGGTTTTTTAATTACACTACTGGCTGTAAGTCTGCTGTCCACCAAATTTCACGCCATTATTGCGGCTCGTACTTACACACGCCCCGCGCCACATTTACGAAAATAACCAAATGATACCTTTCGCCAACAATGGAGTCAACCCTGTGGCCAGTGCACTTCGGACAATGCCACGGGTGATCTGAATATTAAAGAGCAATACCTGGGGACTCATTTCATGGAACCTATGCAGCAAACAACCGAGCTTCTCCGGCGGCAGGTCGCGGTTATGGCACAGCTTACGATAGAGTGTATCGTTCTTAGCAGCGATGGAGGTCAGCTCCCACAATGGCGTAAACACCAAGTATGCCATGCCAATCTCGAAGACGAGGTAAACTGGCCACAAGTATTCAATACTCATGTCATCGGCTGGATTAAACATGGACATACCTAAAAACAGAATTGCCATTGTACCGAAAAGAAAGTTAATCGTCAATGGTTTTTCGACACACGATGAACACAGTTCAAAAATACCTTTGCGAGCGTCCAACATCGAACATGTTATTTCACGGTCGTCCGTTCCGCCAGCCACCTCATTTAATTTGACATAGTATTCTCTGTATTTTGCAGTCAGTAGCGACGACCTCATCTTCAAAGTATAAATGAAAGAAGGGAACCAAAATGAAAATACTAATATAATGCAAAGATAATACCAGGGCGGGGGCGGCGCAACAAATGCTATTACAAAATAGGTAACTACCCCGCCAAGAATGAGGGATACCAGAATGAGCAGTTTTGCTTTTTTTTCGAGTTTGGCGGCTTGCTGGTGTGGAACCTGTTTGAAAAAACTCAAACGAGTCATTGATAAAGATATCATCATCGACAAGAAGTAGATCAAAAACAAGGAGATGAATGTGTAAAGTATGGATCTTTTTTTTGCCTTGTTTTGGACTACGTGGACCAATGTCTCATTGGGTGCGTTGTACATGGCTGCGTTGACAATACCCTCTTCTCGTGCCTCGGCGTCGTTCGTTAAAATCAAAATCACGTTATAGAGGTTCTCGAGCGTTTTGAAAATAGTTGTAAGAGCAATAGCGAGCATAAGCAAAGGAAGCAGAGACCATGGAATCGCTTTCCTGACTTTCACCGAAGTGCAACGGAGGGTTAGTGGAGGAAAGACACCTGCAAACATCCAAAGCATTTTCAGCGCCAATGATTCCTCCGTCGCGCAAGGAGTGCCGTCCACGGCCAGTTCCAGATTCTCCCACGAATTGGTTCTACCCACTCCTCGGCTTACACTATCAATTTTGTTGGTGGGCATGGTGATCGAGCTTTGTGAAACCTTCCTCTGTTTCACTGCATTAATTTAGAGTGCTTGCTTCAGTGCTTGCTTCAGTGCTTGCTTGACATTCAGTACATTCATGCTTGCTTGACATTTTCAGTCTGATTGAAGTACATGCTCACGCTCACTACTCATTCATTCACTCATACCAGTGAGACCCATCCACACGCACATCCATCCACACGCACATCACCACACACCACAGAAGCACCTAACTCAACTACGTACGTCACTCGTAATTGTAATCACTCATAGCACTTCTTCAACATTCAACCCTGTCTGGTACTTGTGGTTCATATTATCTATGTAAAGTATAGTAATATAATATTATGTATACTCTTAATATTGTTTACTTTTTGTAAATTAAACTCTAATAGTACCTATCAATACTGTTAAACAAACTGCACTGAATCGACTGACTACTGACTGACTCGATCACCCTCGCAGAAAAACCAAGACCGAGGCGGTTGGTGACCACAGCCAGGGGTCTTGTCTTCCACGTTAAGTCGCACTGAAAGTGTTATATTTCTAGAAATACTGATCTATGATCAAAGAGTATTCAATGTTCAAGTGCGTCCTTCCTCTTTCGTTCGTGCTTCTTGCTCTCGTTTCGGCAGAGGCGAGCCAATACCAAGTTTCGGCCAGTTGGAGTGGCGGGGACTCCTGCGATGGAAACCCGGACAATCGCTTAGCACGGGTGTGTGATTATTGTGCACAAATAAATGCGACCAGGAGTGTTAAGTCAGTATGCTCTTCCAAAGTATGCGGAGACCAATTGTTTTCAAATGGGAACTGCGAGGGCACTCCAGTGCTAACGCGCACAACGCCGTGTGACAACTCGTGCCAATCTCTCAACGTTTCTGGCAGAGTCGTTTATGGAAAGTCGCACGTGGATGACAAGCCCTCGGATTTTATCAAAGATTTTGACGTTCCCATCATGAAAGGGTTTGGTTCAGATGACTGCTCGGGCCAAGTCTTGTCCTACGCATCACTCGGGGGATGCAAAAAAATCGCCAAACGAAGTTTTGCTACCGTCTGTCGCAAGGACACGGTGTACAACTGCCAATACTCGGACGACGCCTGTGAAAAAGAGACCAATTGTTTTCCACTGAAGCAAATGCAGCCTGGGAAATGCTCGACCCCTGGAGAAAAAGGCGTTAGTCTTCTTTATTCATGTACTGCTGATTAAATGTTAACAGGAACTGTTGATTTTTTAACAGGTATAAGAAGTTTCGAGGCAATTTAACAGGGTTAATAATAGTGTTATTAATAGGGTTATCAATCTACCGTCATCGTGTGTACCTACTCCCTACTCAGTCCCTCCTCCCTTTGAATCTTTGAAATTTGAAATTTGTCGTCCCGTGCGTTCGATGATGCAAACGAGCCGTGGGCAGTTCACGTCTCCAACGAACCAAGTGCACGTGCAGCGAAAGGAAAGCGTTTTTCTTTCCATTTGCCTTGACAGAGAATTTACGAAACAGACGAACCCAAGAGGTATTTTATTTCTGCTCTTTGGCTCGTGTTGTACAATATGGTTCGTGCCGTGTTCTGCGCATTTGTACTTCTGTTTTCTGCTCTCGGAACGGTCCAATCAAAAGATGAATCAGAAACCCATATTCCAGGAGATGCAGCGAGGGCAATCGCGGCTGAGATACATTCGCTGGAAAAGAAAATGGAGCTGTACAACAAAATGTTGGACACTGAACGGCAACAAGTGGCCGTCCTTCGTAAGCTGAGAGAAGAGTTGCTGAAGGGCTCGACGGTCAAAGGTGCAGACGGGGCCTCCACGTGGACTATTGAAGAGTTGACCGAATATGTTCTCTCCCGGTCTGCGCAAACGGCTCGCCGTTTTGGCAGTGCAAGCTCTCGGGGTGCTTCGGAGCTTCTTGGCGTTGCCGTGAACCCCAACGACGCATTTCACACTTTCTTTGTCAAACGCAACGAAATTCCTCTCTTCGAGGGCTCGCTGGTTGATCTTGACATATTGTCCATCCCGCTTACCCCAAGTGGCGGTGGTGCCGGCCGTTCTCACACCAGTCCAAAAAAATCAGGTAGCTTGAGCAGCCCAACGCCCGTTCTTAACCTCATAATTGTGACCACCACAAAAGGTTTCCTGTATGTTTACGAAGCTGAACAAATGAATCTGTTGACAACTATTGAAACTCAGCACTTGTCCAGGATCGCAGAAACAAGGTGTGCATATTTCCACTTCGACGCGTTTTGTGTCACTTCCGGGGTGGACAGTGGAGTGAAACTTCACAGTTTAAGCGTGTACAACCACGGGCATTTCGTGGCTGGTCATAGACTACGGCTCCTCCCCAAAGAAACACCTTCAACATCACCCAGTGATACAGACGCAGTCAAAAAGAAGGGCCAAGCACCCGAGCGAAAGTTATCCGACGCAGAAATCAAACACGGCTCTGTACCCCGAAACGTAGTGTGGGCCGCGAGTGACACGCTGATTTTGCGTGAGGAAACATCTGGTGAGACTGCCTGCATTTCAAATCCACTTAGTTATGGCCGATTGAAGTATGTGCTATTAGGTCATTCAAATGGCCTCTTAGAGATATTTCTAAGAAATGGAACTCTGGCGTACTCGTTTCCAATAGTGCATTCCGCGCCGATACGGGCGATGGAGAAATCCGCATCCTCCATTGCTGTTGCTCAAGGTCGTCAAGTCAGCTTTTACAACCCTGGCCGGCAAGAAATGCTAAAGCACAGTTGCCATGGTGGGGTGGGAAACATTGTCAGCATAGCCTATGATAAGATCATGACGCACATTTTGTATGCCGGGAGTGACAACGGCGCCATTTACGCGTTCAATACAAGATCACGCGGCAAGACCAGCCAAGCATGCGCATTGATTCACCAGATTGTTTCCAACAGCACTTCCCGTTTGTTGACTTCAAAAGGGTTTTTGCTTGCATTCGGGGGCAACGAACTGAATCTCTTTAATGTGAGCTCGATTATGGGAGTGGTGCCGCCGCGGCTGATAGCAACCCAAAAGTTTGGAGCTAGCCAAAATGATACCGAAGGATTCGCTGCTTTGAGTGATGTTGGCCCAAGATCCCCCATGGAGAGTGCGTTCGTTGTTGGATCAGGAGCGAGCCAGGAGTGCACGGGAAAAACTGACGTTTGCCCAACACTTCGCGTAGGAGTTTTCTCGACTTTACTGAAATGGGAGCCGCCCGGCAACGGGTCAGACATAGGTTGGATTCGCATGCCTCTCATGATAATTGGAATTTTGTGCGTATTTGGGTACCAAATGCTGGGTAACCGCAGAGGTGGCCGTGGTGGCATGATGGATAGTATGCGCGGGAGTGGTCTGAACGCAGGCGAAATGGAAGAATTAAAGAATGTTATCGGTCGTTATCAAGATGGGGGTCGTGGTGCATCTATGCCAAGGAGCGGCCGAAGACAAGCGCCTGGTGGCGGCGGCGGCGGTCGTCGTGCCGGAAGTGCTTTTCCTCTGTAAACATGGGCACTAGTGAACCACGCGCCGTGACAATGGCACAATCGTCTGAATCATCAAACAAGATCTCTCCATTTGTCATGATGAACACGTACCTCTGTGGGTACTCTGGGCTGACCTTGGGAACATAATCTCTAACTACGACGTAATCTCGCACCAGAGCATCTCGCGTCAACTCGTGAGCCAATAATATGGTGAACTAAAAGTACTGTATGTTTAAAAAATGACCCAAGCCTACCGTACTTACACAAGCCAACAAGCTATGATTCTAGCAAACTTGACTCTTACAAGTTTGCTTTTTAAAACAGACCTTTTTGACAAATACATGTGCTACACCCAAGTCACGACACCGCTGAAAGATGTACTAGTGCTGTCTACCTGTCCCGTGTTGACAGAATGCAATGCTAAGAATACGGACTGCAAGTACAGCACTGGGGACAAGCACACAACCACACAACCACACCACGAGCTCGTTCGGAATAAGTCGGAAAAGTTCGGAAATTGCAATTGAAGTACATCTGTACCTACTGTATATTATAATATTAGAGACACACCATTATTTTGCATATTCATTATTTGATTATATTTATTTTGTTATTTTGCATTATTAAATTGGCAACATTGATACATTGATACGGCATATTAATACTGTGTCGATAGGCTCGGAGACATCCATCCAAGCCGCAATGACCATTTCCTCAATCCTTTACCAAAGCGGACGTCGATCAAGAAGGCCACAAATGAAGAAGACGAGATTCCTCAACCAACCCAACGCGCCAAACTAGCATGTTGATAAAATAATTGATCAGATGAAAGCTTTATACTGGACGAGATGGTGCGAGGTCGGGACCGTTGCGGACACGATTAAATTCGGCGAAGTGGCACCCCCGACGACTGTGCCCGTTAAATCTGAGGTGTTAATCGAGGTAAAAGCCAGCGCCGTCAATGTGGATGATATTGCTCTCAGCCAAGATTCTGCTGGAGGAGGGTGGTTTTTTCATGGGCGTCGTCCAAGCGATGCCAACCCTGTCGTCGGTGGGATGGAATACGCCGGGGTAGTTCTTGCGGTAGGCCCTGAAGTTACAAAGTTGAAAGTTGGAGATCGTGTCTGTGGCGTGCAGGATGTCTCACTGCAAAAGAATCCAGGTACCTGGGCTGAACAAACAATGGCACCGGAAAAAGACGTAATATTAATTCCGGTCAACTGCGACATATCTTTCGTGCAGGCAGCATCTGTAGGAATGGCCGCGTTTGTCACAAGCGATATGTACAAGCGGGCAAACCTTCCTAGCAAAGGCAACCACCGATGCTTAGTAGTTGGTGCATCGGGGGGGCTGGGCACATTTATGGTACAATTGCTGAGCAGGCATGAAGGCGGAAATGTTCATGTCGTTGGCGTCTGCAGTGGTGAAAATGCAGATACCGTTCGGCGTGCTGGTGCTGATGATGTTGTGGATTACAAGGTAGCCCCATTTGGCCAACAGTTAGCGAATGCCGATCCTTTCGATGTTGTATTCGACTTTGTAGGAGGCATCGATACAGAAACGAATGCTCAAAAGGTACTTAAACGCGGAGGGAAGTTTATCACTGCGGTTGGTCCAAGACAGGGTCTTGGTGATCGGGTGTTAACTTGCTCCGAGTGGTACCAATGGGCATGTGGTCTGACATGCCGGTTACTCAAGAGTGCTTGCTGCTGCTGTTGCATAAAGTTTAGGTATGACATGGCCGGTGGTTTGACCCTGAAAGCGGAAGATTTCAATGAATGGGTGGTAAATCAAGGGATTCGTGCTACAATAGCGATGGAGGTGCCGTTTGAAGAGGCTCCTCTTCGTGAAGCACTACGCCGTGTTGCTTCACGCCATACGGGAGGGAAAGTAGTCATTAATATGGAGGCGGAAGTCGATTCTGGAACTGGCAAAACAAAATAAACTTTCATTGAAATTGGAATTTATGCCATCATCACATCACCAAATTATGGCACATCGGGGAAAGAAGGCGACATGCCGGCTACAGATAAGCTTCAAGGGACGGCAAAAGAGGAGATTCTCACGATGAAAATTGAACTGTTGCATAAAGTATCGATGAGTGCACCTAATGGTGTTTATAAACGTCATGTTTGCCAGCATGCTTTTCTACGTGCAGTTAGAGTTTGACGACGTCATGGAGTGCATATACAGTAGCCGGATCGTGAGAGGAATATCATAATACTTTAATTATAATTACTCTATTACACTAGGTAGGTACAGTTCACTCGTTATTATATTGATGTCCTACCCGTGTAATGTTGAATTGAAATGTGTTCGTCGCGACTCTCATCAATGGGCATTTGGAAGGCTGGTTGTGCCCGAGGCTGACTGTGCGTGTTAGCAAATTGAGGTTCAACTGTCATGGGGAGGAAATTCTTGCATCAGCATTTGCAGGGTTTTTGCTTTCTTCTCTCCCATGGATACTACTTCGAACAGAATGGACAAAGAGCGCCAAGCGGTTATAGTCGGGGTTGGCCGCTACACACAAAGCCAACGTGTAGAAGTGAAGGATTGCAAGACCCCAGTAGGCATGCAAGTCGAAGCTGCAATGCGAGCCGCGCGTGATGCAGGCTTTACAGGCCGTGAGCATCGTCTACTGAATGATATTGTTGCTGTAGGAACCCCCGGGATGTTTTTAGAGCAGAGATGGCTTGGCCAGTTCAAACAGATGCCGTTCAAAAGTTTTTCGGGATCCGTCGCCCTGGCACTCGGCGCTAAGCCGCATCCGTGGCATTTATTTCGGGCTTATCCTGGCGGAAATTCCCCGCAATACTTAGTGAGTCACTTTGCAGAAATGCTGTCAAAGGGTGAGTTGCCTCAGGGGCCCATTTTGATCGGTGGGGTAGAAGAAAACAGTGCCTTCGATCGCGCAGTGCGCAGTGGTAAGAAGGAAATTTTGGTTCAAAACGGGTGGGCAGACACTCCCGAAGACATCGCGAAGCTGACCGAGCCAGTCATGGTCAATACGCTCCAACAACCACCTGTGGAAGGTCCATATAGAAGTATCTTAGCGTCACAATTTTATCACACAGGGAATCCCCCTGCGCTCTATCTGTACCCATTGTTTGAAAACGCATATGCGCATTCTTTGGGCCGTACTGCAGAAGAGCATTTGCCATATATTGCTGACCTGTTTTCACGCTTCAGCGTTGTGGCGGCGGCGCAAGCGGAGCATTCATGGTACCCTTATGAGAGGACAAAAGAGTGGCTCGTAGAACCGACGAAAGAGAACTATATTATTGGATACCCCTACCGGAAGTGGATGTGCGCACGCGATGAAGTTGACCAATCTTCGGCAGTCCTCATGATGAGTTGGGCAGAAGCTCTTCGGCGGGGAATTTCCGAAGACAATCTGGTTTTCCTTCACGGAAGTGGCGATGCTGTAGACGAGAATATATTGGCATTGCGTTACAGACTTGATAAAAGCCCATCCATGCAGGTTGCTTACAACGAAGCATTTCGATCTGCTGGCTTAGGGAAGCACGCCGACGAAACAAAAGTTGCACTCTTTGACATCTATTCGTGCTTTCCCATCGCTGTTGAACACGCATGTGATTGCGTGCGGATGGACCCTAGAACGTGTGACGTGTCTCGTATGACACAAACCGGCGGGCTCCCTTACCACGGCGGTCCTGGGTCGAATTATTCGGGTCATGGCTTGTGTGCTTTGGTAGAAAAATTAAGACTCGATCGATTTCGTGGGACGTACGGTGTTTTGGGAGCCAACGGGGGCTGGTTGACGGAGCACAGCGTTGGTGTATACTCCACCAAGCCACCATCGAGGACGTACATGCGAAGAGATATGTCCGAATATAAGGATGAATACGCCTTTCCATTAGAAAAATTTGCATGGGCACCAAACGGGATTGCTAAAATTATTACATGGACTGTGCGGTTCAAAAGGAAGTTAAACGAGCCAGAGACAGGTGTCATAGTCGGTGAGATGTTAGACGATAGCAAAAGGTTTTGTGCGAATACCAAAAAAGGCGACATACGAAGTTGCGAATGGTTACTCGGTCAAGATCGAATCGGAGAATATGTTCTAGTTCACACGGATACTTCTCAGAAAGTGACTTTCGGGAAACGTTTTTTTCACGTTGTGACGTTTGAAGCATTGCCACACCCAGGCAAGAAGGTGCCCCGCAGTAAAGTTTGAAAGCATTAACAAACGGGGGAAACGACGAGATTGCGTTGTCCTCTGGTTTTCCTAATTTGAGTTTGCTATGTACTTACACGTACTCTTGAGCGTGGTTCGCTAGCTAATTAAAAACGTCGATAACCCTGACCCTAACACCCTAACCCTCTTCGAAGGACACGGACCACGGAGGACATGTAGCGTTGGCGTGAATTATCGAAGTAATAGAAATTAGGTTTGCATACGGGTTTAAATTCATAATTAACGATGTCAGTAAATAACACGCCTATAACAGCATATAATAACACGCATGCTGTCGGATTCGTTGCCGTCGGACGCCCGGTACCTATTTGTTTTAGTCAACTCAACCCCATCGGATTCAAATCTTGGAGCCTTTAGACCACCTATACACGATCTGCTCATCCATATATGTCTAAGTATAGGGTAAATAGAACTGCAAAAAGACCACACAGATGTGGCTAAGGTCAAGGTGGTGATTGTATTCCATCTATCAGAGGCATTTGGCTTGGCCAATTCATTGAAGATAACAATGGCAATCTCTGGTCCACTCTCAAAGATAACTTCAGTGAATAAGGATGAATTGGCAACCTTATGGACGCGCTCTTTTTCTTCGTAGTCGCAGTCATCTGGAGTATTGTGTAGAAAAATGCTCATTGCAGTCCTTATAAATGATATTTTCATATTTATAAAAAACACCAAGAACAAAATATAAAACACGATGGCGATGAGAGAGACAGAAACTACAATTACCAGAAAGACTAGGCGAGTGACGACGGAGAGAAGCAACAAATAAAATTCGTCATTCTTTCCTTTGTAAACAAGACGGTCGTAAAGAGCAACGTAATGCCCTTTCAAATTGCCATGGAGAAAATTACCAGTTTCTTCCCAATTAATCACGACAAAAACCAGTGTTGGTGCCAAGGTGTCATCGTTACACGTTATACCGCCATCTGTAGAATCCAGAAAAATCGGGCATCGCTTACACTTTGACGTACCTTTGTGAGGAGCAATAGATTTCTTTGGGCACGCAATGCAACTTTGATTTCCAATTTGCCCCTTTGTAGATCCAAAAGAACCTGGCAAACAATTTTGACAGGCCTCTGTTTCTTTTATCTGTCCCTCTGAGATACCATATTTCCCTGGTGCGCAAGGAATAACATTACGACTCCAGATCGTCCTATTTCCAGTATGCAATACCCCTGCCCCCGGACAATAAAATCCTGCAGGGCAAGCAGTGCAGTTGAGTGCAAGAGTTGACCCGCTCTTCGATGTCTTGCCGGCAGGACAAGCTTGACAAGCATCCAATGGGTTTACAATTTTACTTACCAGTGAGGCATCGCCAAACGAACATATTTGAGATGCTGTTACCCTACTTGTCATCATGCCATCTAGTTACTGTATTTTATACTGTTAGGTATTACTTGAACCAAGCAGGTCTTCGGCTGGATTGAGCTAACCCTGACCCTAACACCCTAACCCTCTTCGAAGGACACGGACCACGGACCACGGACCACGGAGGACATGTACATACAGAAATTGACAAGTTAGACACAAGCAACACCCCTCACACCTTTTTGTCCAGTTTGGATTTACCGAAGCATCAGCTTTGGCAAGAGACGAAGAGAACTTTCCACCTTATGGGAGACGAAGCCAGCTGCCCCAACTTTGTGACATATGTGAGTTGACCGATTACTATCGTACGGACATAAACCGAAACAAATGCCAGCTCAGCGAGGCTTACAACTTCATATTTGCTCGCCGACTTTCTGCACATGATGCGGGAGATGATGCGCAGATGACAATGGAGCTGTACAAGCACTGGTGTGATTTAGGGAAGCCATCACATATTCCCGTGCCTTTGAAATTCTATACCGTGACAGTGCACCGATTTGATAACGCGAGCCATCGCGCACAGCACCTGTGGGATTTTCTTCGACCCGTTGATACCACGGGTCAAAGATTCGAGGGAATGAGGGAAACGGATGATGGAACAAAGCTCAAGCTGCGCTTTCGCCAAAAAGAGCACGTAGATGACTATCTTAATGCTGTTAAAGAGCGTATCCTACGTATTAGCAATCCCAGCGTGCAGATGCCACAACCGCAAAGCGTCAGTATTGGTGGGTTCGAGATTAATTGTGGTGCATTTAGGATTCACATAACTGAAGTGGACCGATAAAACCAACATTCAACAGAGCAGAGAAGACAATCCTTGTGACATAAAAAAGCTTTCAACAGCATACTGATCAAAAATTTGAAGGAAAAAAATACAATATGGAGTAGGACCAACTGTGAACGTTCAATTACAAGGACACTTTTTATGGAGGAAGAAAATAGCGATGGAGACCGCTTACATTGATGTTTGAGACAGAAAACGTTTAATTTTAATAAAAATACTTGACAGTCGGACAGACCTATCTCGGCGGTCGGGGGGTACTTGGATCAGTAGGAAGTGGTTAAGGAAATACATGCGTCATTTTGATAGGACGGGTCGTCGTCTAGGACATAGAAGTGTAGTACTTGTACGTGCATAGAGACGACCTCACGACCTCCTCCCCAGCCTCCCTCCGTCTAGAGAATCGGCGTGTTCATAAAAGCGTTTTACATTTGGCGGTCCGCGGAGCACACCGCATAGCATCGGAATAGCATGGATAGGGTTTCGTTCCTTGATGTTCCATCGCTTCCCTTCTCCGCGATCTCCTCTTTGAGTCTTCTACGTCGTTTTATAGTTTTCTCAAACACGCTACTAAAATACCTTATTCTTAAAGTTAAGGATTTATTTTGATGAATGAGTAACGCTGGCATGGGTGTGTGTCATCGAAGTGACAAGGCCGTAGCACTCTGTGGACGAACGAGCATGGGTGTGTATGTACATGTCATCGAAGGAAGTGAAGAATAGCATTCTGTGGACTGTGGACGAGAGAAAATAAAGATAGATTTCCGAAGATCCGATTTCGGTCCGATTGGTTTTCTGTTTCGGTGAGTACTTAATTGCCAAGTCGTTTACGAGACTAGACCTATAAATATAATCGTCGGTCCGATTTTATTTTTTTTTTCCGTCCGATTTATTGCAAGGGCCTAGTTAGCTATTGGTTGGTACAGTATTAACTTGTTCGGGCCTAATGCCCTGCCGAAGTGTTGTACTTGCGTTGGAACACGGGGTCTGACGAAGACAAGCAGTGGCAGTGGACGGTTTTGAATGTCGAGATATTGACGAAGCAGAGCATAAACGTTCACCATTTTAATTACTCCTTTATTTACAGCGATGGCATCTCATTTGCTTTCTTTGGAAAAGTATGGTGTTTGTCTTGAACGCGGATTTTTGCCAAGTGAAGACCCTCTTCTTTCTCTACCAGAATACTTTGAACAATGGGATGAAACTGCAAAAAATTTGCCGAAACACCTGGTAAATGGTAACTTTCGTGAAGTTTTGATGAGATTGCCAGAGCTGGACTCTTCTAAATTGAGTGGCAAACAGGAACTAGAGCGGGCCATGCTATTGCTTTCATATTTCGCGCATGCTTGGGTGTGGGGAAATGGAAAAGACGTAATTAGCACCATTCCGCGAGCTGTCTCTGTACCATGGTGCAATGTGGCCAACGCTCTTGGCCGACCCCCCGTTTTATCCTACGCATCGCATGCCTTAAATAACTGGAGGCGCTTTGATAAGACGAAAGGCATCACGCTTGACAATATTGCACGTCTACAAAGTTTTCTCGGTGGGATGGACGAGGATTGGTTTGTTCTGGTACACATTGCTATCGAAGGACATGCTGGTGGTGCCATCAAAGGAGCTGTAGATATTGCTAATGCTGCATCAACATCGAACCAGCCACTTCTTTTAAAGGGGCTCACTGGTATTGCTGAAAGCATGGAAAGCATTGTCACAATTCTCAAAAGAATGCCAGAACGTTGTGACCCGTACATTTTTTACAAACGCGTTCGACCTTTCATATTTGGGTGGGATAACCCATCTCTACCGGACGGGGTAAAGTATGAAGGGGTAGACGCAAAGCCTCAAAAGTATCGTGGGGAAACAGGTGCACAGAGTTCAATTATTCCTACCCTCGATGTACGTAATGGACCCTTGGCCGTGGAATTTATTCTGTGAGAATTCTCCTTCGTAAACGGTTCCATCTGCACTCGTAAATTCCCCTATCCCATGCCAACAGTTTGAATCGAAAGAACCCTCGTAGCGATCGCCATTGCTCTTTACCATAGAGCCTTGGCCATGCATTTCACCCCATTTAAAAGCCCCCGAATAGGTCTGGCCAGAAGGCCATCGTCGTAAACCTTGTCCCTGGATCCATGAAAAGAGGGATTGTGTTAGAGATAGCGTGGTAGAAGAGTGCTCTTCTTTCGTTAGCTTACAGTGATTTCTCCGTCGGTGAATTCTGAAAAAACGCAAAGAAAGGAAAGGTGCACGAATGTTAGTATGCATTCAAACAGTGGTATACGTGACCAAGTACTTACGACCTTCATAATTTCCACCGCCTGGAAGTTCTAGTATGCCCCTGTTGAAGGAGCGACGAAAGGAGATTGCGTATGTCAGAACATTTGAAATTTTGGCAGATTCAATATAATAACTTACGAACCGTGGCGTCGACCATCTACGAAGGTGCCCGAGTACTTGAAACATTTGTTAGCGAACTGGTACACTCCTTCACCATGTCGTACATGCGTTCCCGGAACTTTCACTTCACCCCTGTAAGCCATTATGTGCAGTTCTGGAATGAATGCTATAGCGCAAATGTATGGATCTTACGTCGGCAAAGCTCTTCCTTCCGACGGGTCGTCGCAAACAGCTCACCAAGCTCGACGATCGGTCGTCATTCTTCGTCCTTTGACACGGACTCCACACAGACTACATATGAATGGACATATGAAAGAATGACCACATACATGAAAACCGTTAAACACAGACAGTAGTGATACGAGTAGGTCTAAAATACGTGGACGTACTTCTTCGTAGTCTAGTCTCAGGTATTTCCTAAATGGATAGAAACACATCGTCATGAGTGAATGCTCTGTCCATCCTAATTCCATCATCAAACCATTTAACAACCACGAGATAATAACTACAATAAAAGTGTATTCTAAATAATGCGTCTGTCTGGCTTTTTTTTTCTTCTTGTAAGTTCACAATACAGCGACACACAACACACAGTTACAATATGGATCAGATTTTGCCACATATACAGCATACACACACAAGCATACACATCAAACACGCGCCACACATACATGCACGCACACACGCACACCACGCTCAGAATTGACAAAACATCCATCTGATATCTCTACAATACGTATCTACGTACTTACGTCCACTCATCCACCAGGAGTGAGGAGCGTGAAGCGTGAGAGGAGACCACTTGACCGCTCGTATCTCGTATCGGGGTCTTTCTGGTGGAAACAGTTCAGGACCAAGCCGCCTCTCGGTCTGCCTCTCGGTCTGCCCACCAGATTCCATGTTGGTTGTCAGCAAGAGATGTAAGCTGGCTTACTTACATCAACGAAGAAACTTTTTGCGCGGATTTGACCGCGGATTTTTTCCCACCCTGTCGCGTGCGGACACACACAAGATGGGGAAACACTCCTGCCGCCGCGTTCTTTATCTGTTCGTCCTCGGGTTGTCCGGCGTCTTTGGTGACGTATATATGCACTCGCCCCGCGGTAGCAACGATCGCAACTGCGAACGAAACGTAAATCGGAACAACGGAAATCGGCTGTTTGACAGTCAAAACAATGCAAAGGGCGGCTACGCTTGTCCCCGGGCTGTCGGCGGCCCCAACGGTCCCACGGAAGTGCGAAAGGAAAAAATGTACTATTATGTTGGCGAGAAGTTGCCGATCGAGTGGACGAGCCAGCATGGTGCGGGAGACAACAAGAATCTTCAGACGGAAATGATCCTTCAGTATGCGTGTACGGACACGTTCGATCCGCTGGATCGGTTCCTCGGGTCGGACAAACAGTATGTGGCCACCCCTCGTGATGGCACCCCAATAAATGGCCAAGATGCAGCTACCGATATCATTCCGGACAACCCAACCGACGGTATTCCTGAAGACCCGCGCCGTCGTCGGTTTGGTATGCACGAAACTCCCGATTACTACAAAGAGTGCAAGGGAACGTCACGGAACAAGGGGTTGTTCACAGCCGACCAAAAGCTACGGCGCCGCGATGCACGCGCGACCCGTCAGAATCCCAATGGAAATCGAAATGGTCTCGAGTGCCCCGAAGAGCGAGACTACTATCCATACTGGCGCCCGAACCCATGGCGCGATATTGCTATCATTACAAGCGATTGGTCGCCGAAGAAAGAAACCTTTTATGAGCAGCAGTCACAGGCTACCGCAGGAAAACATATGTGCATTGTTGGTAGTGGCGTTGCGGCGGAAGAAGACAAGAAAAAGAGGTACGCCCAAGGGACCTGGTACAACAACGAGCGAGAGTGCTTGGGAGCAGGCATGGGACACACGTGGAAAGAAATCCAGTATGCACCTGGTTTTAAAGGGAACCCATCCCCTAAGCCTTTAGTTGTGCAAGGCGACTACGCGCGGGTGAATCACCTGGGGAATGCCGCCTCATATTATGACGATTTAGACAAGACTGTGATGCATGAAATCTGCACAGACAGGAAGACTGCGCGGACGCTAGCGCCGCTAAACGGAGGATGCCCGGCGGGAGAGTCAACTAACACATTCAAGGACAGCAAGGGGCGGATTTATGATGCTAATTTTGGCGGCGCTGTAAGGTCGTCCTACTTTCCATGGACTGTTCCGGATACTCCAAACCCAAACTGCGCGCTCCGGTTGCGCTACAACATCAGTACATACGACTACCCCGCTTGGGAAAACGGAAACCGTTACTTGGACGGTACCGCATCTTTTCCCGATGACTTTACTGGCGCACCCGGCCTGAATGCGACATCGAATTGCCGTGGCCAGAAGAATCAAAACGGAAAAGTGTGCAGCTCGGTGTTGTTCCCAGCCTTGCCGCAAGACCCATACGTTGATGTGGGTGAGAAAAATGAAATTCTGTCGTTAGCGGTGAATACAAATCAGTTCGCTCGCACCTTTCAAGACCGGAGCTATGTCTTCGAGATTCGGCAGCGCGACGACCCGTCCATGATTAATCCGTACAAGCGAATTATCTCCATCGGTGTCCGCGGGAAGCGGGGAAACATTGTTCAAACGTACCCAGCCGTAGAGTACGACTTTGCTCCAGACAATCTTATCCTCATGGACCAAGACATGGTCCATCCGCAGTGGGTCGGTTCCGATTATAACCCGCGGCGGGGGTGCAATAATGGAGAAGGTGGCCCCCCAGACTGCCTGGGATGCGACCCGTTCTCGCAACAGGCGATTAATGCAGGAAATAAAAATTCTCGTGCAGATCGATCCAATTTGGTTTTTACCGACGCTGTGGGTTTCAGTGCCCCCGCGGGCCTGTCCCCGACAAATACGCAGCGTTTGTTAGAAGCGAAAGTGACGTCGGCGGAGTCTGTTGCCAAAACGCCTTTCACCGCTGCGGAAGTTTGGAAGTTGGCCTACATCGACCAAACCATCGATGGCTCGCCATTGAATGAGAAGGGTTTACAATGTCTCACGCAGGCACAATTAAATGCGATCAAGAATAACAACCGTAGAGAAAATCACCCGCAGAATTGCGCTAAATTAAACGCCGCGATCACCCCTTACTTCGATGGCAAAGTTATGACTGTTAAATTGCCTGCGGGCTCTACGTCTGGAAAGAAATATTCGGCGATGAGTACTCGAAACAATAATTTTAGCAATCGTGGACAACAACTTAACATGTGCGTGATGAAGAATGCGTTGGACAAGACATGTGCTCCAGAGGGCTCTGGCCATATGGCCTCGTATCGACGCGTCTCGAAGAAAGTGCCGTCCGCGATAGGCCCCAGTGCTGTCTCAGGGGCGATAATCGCTCAATCGAACGCGGAAGCAGTGGTAATGTTGTCTGATCAAACGATTGCCCCGATTGAAAAGGACAACGACGATGTCGGCGACGGGGAGGAAGAAGCATGCGAAGCTAGAATATTATCGTTTCTCATGCAACTCGGTTTGGGAGGGCTGATTGCTGTGGCGGCTGCTATGATTGCCATTGGTTCATTGAGCACGATATTGATACAGCGAGCGTATGCACGACATGTAAGAGGAGCGAAGCATGCTGACAATTTTCTCCAAGGCGAAGTGTATGATGCTTAAGTTCCTCTTCTTCACCGTCTACACAATTTCGATTCGGGAAAGCGAGCCTGGACAAGAGTTCGGGCGTATTTAGGGATTACTTAAGAATTGTAGGAGATGTCTCTTTTTCATGCACGAAGGGGAGTGGTGAGTGTCAAAGCATTCGTACGTAGAGGAAAAGCACAATTAACTTTGTATATGAAGAGTTAAAACCAACTAAACCAACCATGTTTTATTATATACAGACTGTACCATAGTATAGGAAAGTATCAGCCGGCCAGATATGATGAGGCACCTACAATACAATATCGTTATCACTTGAACTTACGGCGAGGACGGCGAGGAGCTCTTACAAATCCCACCCAATCTTTTCTGCTGAGAAAAATCAGGCGACGTAGCTCCCTAGTAGCCCATGCCCGCCGTCTCTTTCCCGTAGAGTTGGGAAAAAGACAATTACGTCGTCTGAGGAAAATGGCTTGATCGACTTCATGGTCCATCGGTTCAACCGGACAATTGGTCCACGCCGGTTGCCTCGTCGCAATTGCGGGCTACACCGTCGCCGTAGTTGCCCATGCTCTCGGCTATTTCACGCTGACCGCATTTGGAAGTAACTGGGCGAAAGATGGCTTTTGCGTGAGCTTTAAAGATGACTATCGCTGGAATTCCCACCTGGTTTGTCTGTACGCAGATACGGCCTTTGCTCTTGCTTTACTATTCATCGCGGTTACCTCCACCAAGGTTGGTGTGCGCGAGGTCAAGGAAAACATCATCAGTGTCTTCCTTCATGGATGCGCACACGGATCTCTCTTCTTCTTGTCCGCTCCGCCGCCGCTGGGTGCTGGGATCGACTGGAGCACTGAGCCTCCTCTCGCATACAGCGATGGCGAAAAGTACGAGAAACTCGCCGCTCGGAGCGGTGTGTCCCCCAGGATGCTGCTTTTCCTTGTGTGTGCCAGCCAATTTGTCTTTTGGGCTGGGTTCCTCACGACAATGACTGCGTTGCCGCGTCTTTTAGCAATTGGGCAATCGGCAATTCACGCGATTGCCATAGTGACAGTGGTGCCTCCATTTTGGTTCTTCACGTACGTCAACACTTTGTTATTCGTCAATATCGTGGGGTCCAAGATGATTGTGGCCGCGCGCCCCGATGGCAGCCCTGGCCTGCGTGGTAGGAACTACAGTCTCTATTCTTGCTTGGTGAGCCTCCCGATCTGCGTCGCGACATTTGCTGAGCCTCTTATGTGCGACGCGCTGCTTATTGACTGGGGAGGGCATCTGTGGTTCGATTCTACAATACCAGTCAGCATACTCGTATTCTATGCAGTAGTCAGCTGGAGCGGCGAGGACGAGGAACAGAAGAAGGAGAAGGAGAAACGTGGCAGAAAATTGGGGGGCATGCCAACTGGGGTAGTTATTCCAAATGATTATTTGCACCCTAAACGTCGAGAGTTGTTATGTGAAGGATTGGAGCCCGGGGAAGTGTGTGTCACCAATTCAACGGAGTTAAGGATGTCGATTGAATTTTGCCAAGAAACTGAACTGTGCGAACCCGGGGAAGTGAGGATTATGATACCAGCTTCCACCACCATAGAATTGGAACAAGAAGTGGTCATCCGGCAAGGTTTGATTGTGCACATCAGTAGCTACGAGGGAGAAATTACAATATCGGGAACGAAGCAGAATCGATTGTTTCGAGTCAGTGGAACGTTGTATGCCAATCGTGTTACTTTTAAAGATGGCTACTCAAGCACACACGGTGGAGCAATCCATCTTGCTCATGGAGACGCGTATGCATACATTAACCATTGCGCATTCATCGGCAACGACGCTGCTGATGGTGGGTCGGTCGTGTGGAATGAAGGAGTTTTACACATGTCCAACAGCTTCTTTTCTCCGGCACAATCTACCATCGCGCCAATATATAACGACGGCATTTTGCACATGCACCCCCTGCAAGAGATAGACGACGATAGACTAGTTCCAATAAGAATCTGATCTAGGTCGATGACTGTGAACTGCGAATCATGGGATTCATGGGACTATGTCGAGTATTTCATATATAAGTACTTATAATAGTGTATTTGATAGGTGTCTTGTACTCACCTGAAACTACGAGAACATCCTGAACACAGTTTGATGGATTCTTTGGTGTGTCCATTTAGGACGAATTATATATAGACACAGGATACGAACAAAACCGTTTCTCTATTTTTAGATAGTAGCTCTTTTTGGCTAAATGGATCGTAGTAGATATTCGTTACTACGAATATGACAATATGACCATGCATGACTAACATGAATGGTGATGATGATGTGCATTTATAAGATAGGGTCACACGATGGGAATAACCTTCCTCCACCCCATCATCATGTGAATGAATGAATTTGTGTGATGCTACGTGTGTGATTTGTCCAGTTGCATCCATGATGGGGCCCCACTTCTGTGATGGGCCATTCCTGCATGTTCGATATCCAGTGGCTGAATGAAAACCAAAGCAAACTGCAGGACGAACTAACTGAACCACATTAATATAGAAGGCGAGTTCTTAGCCCGAGTCTTTTCCCATACACTACAGGCAATGGCTACATATGGGCGTAAACCAGTCCAGGTAAAGAAATTCAGCGGAAAGAAGCAACCGCACATTCCCCGCGAAAAGTTGACGAACGCACAGCATGTTCCTGGCCCCGGGGCGTACGATACAAAAAGTTCATTTGGAAACCAAACGATGAGTTCGAAAACGTCGCCACAAAAGACAAAGTTCGGTAGGGACATTCGAGGCACTTTGGACAAAACGTACATATCAGCAGAGCATTCCAAGAAACTTCCATCAAATTATTCTCAAGAAATATTTGTTGGAGAAATCAGCAAAGTTTCCGCGATCGGGAAACAAGTTAACTCGAGTAAGAAAACGGCAAAGTCGTACGGGTTTGGAACTAGCCAGCGTGATCACGCGGCAAAGCAGTACGTGCCGCAAAATTTTTAGTTCTTATCCCATCCAACACCGACTAGTGTGAATGTACCAGCAAGGTATCTGGTGTGTGCTGATTTGAGATTTCTGTTATTGACTTGCTATGATGTACCACAGAGTCGAAGATTCCAACTATAGAAGGGGTCTCTATTTCTTTCCGTTGTTCTCACCATCCAAATGGTACAACTCTAGCAGAAATTTAAAAGTTGTTATACATGAGATCCTACATATTGCACGCGTATATTTAAAATGAAAACAAACTTATATTCTGTTTTTTTAAAAACTATCATAACTTATAGACAACACACAAATCCTCGATTTAAAAGAGACGAACAATCCCAGGGGCAACCCCGAGGTCGGTCGCACCCGTTGTGATAGACCGCGGTAGGGGCCACATGGAGTGGTCGGCCGCGTAGAGGTGGGCGGAGTCGACAAAGACGCGCTGAATGCGTGCCATCCTCGTCAAAACAGATACACAAAATTTCTTAAGTGGATCACCGTAGTCTAATGTACCGTAAATTAGCAAGCAAGTGTCCTGGATAATATGGCACGGTGCTCACGCAACGGGGCAGGAGCGTTGTTTCGTCCACGTGACTTGGCAAATCGACAATGTTTGGATTATGCAAAGCTGTATAAGCACGAGGAAGCTTTGCAATACTTGAAGGAAGTTCATAAACGACCCATAGAGGGCAAACTGACAAACCATGCCGTTTGAAGTCAAGGTCATTAATGGGGCAACACAGTTTTTTCCGACGGATGCCCCCAGTTTTTGGCCCCCATATATTTTGTTCAAATAGCTCATGCTGAGTTTACTTCATGACCATTCGTATTTCACACCCCAACTCTAAGCTTCAGGAAACGAAATATATTTTTAAATCTAAGTTTTCTTGACTGTTTAACTTCTTCATGTTGTCTTGACGACCATGTGCTTCGCCAGAAATGCCAAGGTAAAATTAACTTACTTTAAAAATATCAATAGTCAATCTATCTGATATAAAATCACGATACACAATATCGTCATCCGTAATCTCAATCCCTTTTTGAATTTTTTCTTGGCTGGGTCTGGACGGGTGTCCGTGGAACAAAATGATATCTTCTATCAAATCGTCAAACGTCGATAAATCAATCATGGCACCAGCAGTCAAGGGTAGCTCTTTCCAGACTACAACAGCCCGGTCGCGATGGTGGGGTCTTTCATTCTCCGATCTCTTCCATCCCGAGACGATGGTTTGTTTGATGACACGCCCATCACCCGGCGACGCAGTGAACGTTTCTTCATTATCCGTGCCCACTAGACTGAACGAACCAGTTACATCAAGCTCTGGGTATTTCAACGTACCATCGGGATATTTATCATTTAAATTCAATTTGTTCGACTTGCCCTCTTTCGAATTACCCGTCTCCAAGGATACGTCAGTCAACTGGAGGTCTTTACTCATACTTGGTAGTTTACACTGATGAAACGCGGAAAGAAAGGGCGTGACCTTAGGCTCGTGCAACAAGCGACGAATGAAGAGGCAAGCGCAAGATGAACAGAATTGGACAGATCTCAACTGCTCCCTCTATTCGTCTACAAACAATTTACTTTTGCACCGTATTATCACAACCTCCTTGACGATCGCAAGTAAACGAAATACATGCCGTATCCACTGGTTATCATATCAGTCTTATCCCTGTAGGTAAGAACATCATTGTCCCCATGGCCGTATAATAATTACCAGTGCCTGATATTCCCATTGATATTATCCACTCACGTCAACATTCATTTCGACTGACTTGAAGGAAGATTCCACCGGATATCCTCTAACAGGAAAAAAATACGGCCGAAAATTCGGCCGTATTTTCAAATGGTGTGTCGATACTACGGGGGCTCTTGGTGTTGAGAAAAGGGTTATATTTTTGACTCATGAACAGATACCTGCCTTAATTTAATGTCAACGGAAATAAACTTAGTACGAACGTTTCATACGTTCTATTAGTATTGTTAAGTACATAATGTATATAGGTGAAATATAATGATGCTCCGTCTGCAGAGTGCAACTCGAGGAGTGATTGTTTGTTTTCCAGGACGCGTTGAATGACGTTCGCAATATCCATGTGTTTTATGCGCGGACAAACTCATAGATATCCAAACGGATCAATGGTCAAACCAGAGTACTTTAGCATAAGCTGTATCCTTCTATAACGCAACTGTGATGACAAAATTGATACCTTTTTTGAAAAATCCAAGGGTTGCGACGGTCAAGAAGTGGGTGTATGAAGAACGAAGAGGTGGGAGTCGTACCGGACGATTGTTTCAGAAATGTTTAATAAAGTTGGTTCAGAATTTGAACCAGTAATTTAGTGACATAGGAAATAATAATTTATTAACTACATTATAATATTATGCTTTAAAATCCACGCCCAATAAGATTAGTTTGTATCATAGGAATGGATTAACTAAATGTAATACTTCGTACGAATTAAGGGACACTCTACATTTCTTTAGAATTGATACAAACAATCACGAAACGACTATCATTTCAAACTGTCACGTCTCACGTCACAGGGCAAAGTTTTTTCAAACTGTCACGGTTCTGCACTAACACTGCAAGCAATCAGCAACTCCGTCGGAGATTCCTGACCATAGTGATATAAGTTGAAGCACTCAGATGAACAATAATTTGTAAAACAGCCTTCAACAAAACAATAGACACTTGCACGCGGAAGATGTTTTTTGCCGTTTCGGTAAGTTCCACCTTCAAACGATTTCCCTTGCTGCCTGCAAATTTGGCATCGTCTGTCGTAACTTTCTTCACCATGTACTTTCTTCTTGCTTCCTTTGTTTTTGCTCCTACAATGCATTGCATGAAGTTTGATTGGTCGATTCTTATCCAAACCTGAACCAGCGCTACGCCACCGTGCTTCTTTTGCAGGCTTGCCGCACTCTAAAAATAGATCTTTTGTTGCCGATTTGCGTTTGGCCTGTCCTGCTGCTTTGTGTGCATCTGCCGGACTCAAGAACTTCCGCTTCTTTTCCTTAGCTTTCACCCATTCACGCTCCCCTGCCTTTCTCTTAACAAAATTTGGATGTACTTGTGGTAACCCCAACTTTGCACGTGCAACACTCAATTGGAAATCATAGTGTTTAACAATAGTTGGCTTCTTGCCATACTTGAATTCAATATTCGTTTTTGCTTCAAGTTGCAAGGCAGCATCCTCTCTCCTTGTTTCTCCATTACGCAAACGCCTGTTTTTCTCCTTACTCTGCAAGCGCTGAAATTCTTCTGTAAACTTCGCATTGTAATCCTCAATCATTTCACCGAGGAGTATTTTATACGCAATGTATGCGTTCGTGCACCGTGTTTCTATGACCCACAGGTACAGTGCCCATGTCCATTTTCTATTTCGCCACGTATGCTTTCCATCGACGCGGTAGTACCAGCGTAAGCGATCCTGAAGGTCTACCCCCCCCATAAATTTGTTGTACTCGTCGATAAGACATAGTTTGAAGTAAGGATGGTCGATTAGCTCACCAGTATACTTGCCTTCAATTTTCTGTGCAATTTTCCTGACTTTATCTCTCACCGTAACACCGTCTGATGCTGTCGACAACATCATGATGGGTTTTTGATCATAAACACAGACAGCGATGAAGCCAAATTTTGTTACTCCATCCCTCAGTGTAATACCAAATGATCGCCCGCTATGAAGTTGCCTTTTCTTCTTCTCTGCTGGATCTAATGGATTTTTTTCAACGTCATCTTGTGCTTCAGATGGAGCTCCTCGGTTCCCCCGCATGGGCCCAACAAATTTTGATTGTGAATGTATTGCTCCGTAGAATGCCATTTTTATGGAGGAAAACAAATTGTCATGGAAGTATGTTCTCCAAAGCCTTGCCAAGCAGGGCTTTCGCAGCATCGATAGACAGCGATTGTGCAATCGCGAAAGATCAGCGATTCGTCCTGGTATATGTGCCGTGTCATCGCACCGGAATTTGAAAGTTATGAGTGTGCGGAACAATTTCCAGTTACTCTTCGTATATGGCCCCAAGTCAGTTCCATAATAGTGCTGTTCACAAAACTGCGTTGTCCATGCTTTCATACACTCGGTAATATCTACCCCTTCGTGTGTTCCCTTATATAAATTGTACAGGTCTACTGGCATTAAATGTGATTTAGCTTCTAGAATAGCTTTTATTTCTGGGTTAATATGCGCAAATTTCTTGTCTCCGATGAAGTCAGGTGATTTAAATCCATTCTGACTAACCCAATCGAGAGGTTCCCATTTTTTGGCAGTAAAGAGCTTATGAGATGGTGCTTGCAATATGCTTGTCTGATCTTGTTTGCAAGGTGGGGGCATGTCTATAGGATACTTGTTCTTCCATGGCACGGTTTCAGATTCATCAATACGTCCAAGCTCCACTTGTTGTTGAACATATTTTCTATACTTTTCGGGTGATTTATTGAATGGACAGGCGTACGCCCGCGTTGATGTATGCCCCCATCCATTGCAGTGCTTACAACGATCGGGTAAATTGCCCTCGTCTTCAGATCGCGGGATGCCGTCTGAAGAAGAGGGCATATCCTCCTCTTCAGACGGATCTGACGGCGGTGGCACAGGTTGGCCGGTGCCGTCAACATCAAATAGGATATCAACGTTTTCAACCTCGGCTGCACCATCATCACGTGTTTCTGAAACTTCAGTAACGGTCGTCGAATCGACCGCTTCTTCTGCTGCAGACATTGCGAGCGCGCTTTGCGCGCTCGCATCGGAGCCGAGCAGGCGTTGCAAGAAGTTCATCTTGGGTAAAGTTGGTGCTGGGGAACCAAAAATAGCACTCCCGAGCTCTCAAAATGGCGGGAAGGACCTCAATTCTCGCGCTCGCTACGCTCGCACGAAATATCAACAAATAGCACGGATATAGCAGGGATTATGCAGTTGTTTGACCGAGGAAAAAAACGAACATACCACGGTACTTTACAAGGGCGTCGCGCCTCACTCGTGTTCCGCACGGGTTGTCGGAGTGTTTGGTTGTGTAGAGGAGTGTCTGGAGAGGTGAAACGAGGGTCGGTTCATTCAATTTGAATAAGAAGAAGTGGTTTGCTGATTTATTCAAGTATAATACCGAGAATACGGCCGAAAATTCGGCCGTATTCCCATTAGAGGATAGATAGACTAAGACTACGATTCAGCGTCTATCATCTTTTTGTGGACTGCCATACGCCATACATCGAATACCACCACAGCACTTACTCTCAAGGAGTCGTCGTACGTACCGTATATAACTCGTAAACGACGAGTATCTCACTCACAGTCCTCTCATTCCTCATCATTCATAATACGGTCAGAGCAAGCACGCGCAAGTACAGTAGGAACGTTTTTTTGGCCGTTTCGTAGCGAGAAAAAGGCAGTGAAAAATGTGTGCGTGCGCTTGATGTTTCTTTCATCTCTGCCGTCGTAGCATGCTTTCATCCTTCGGCACGCAAAGATTTCTCCAAACGCGCTTTGTCGGCAGCTGCGACTATTTCTGCTCGCTTTGCTATCTTGTCAAGCTCAAGTTTCTGTCGTCGGTCTTCCACGGCCGTGATTCTTGCTTCCAAATGATTCATAAACGTCTTAGAGCGCCCTCCATTCTCGTCCGTCTTCATGGTTACCATAAACTCCAAATACTCGTACAAATCTACTTCACCGTTTCCGTCCGAGTCCATTTCTTTTAACAACGATTCGGAACGAGCCAAAGAGGGCATAGTTCAAAGTTATATCAACCGCCGGGGTTTTGAGAGCAAAGAGGCAAAACCCAAATGATGAAACACAAGAAATAGATCCGTCGTCGTTCAGACGAAGTACTGGGTATGAGGATGATTAGTAGTTGAGGACTGGATTAGTAATTTATTGTCTAGAACTAGTGATTGCGTAGGGTAATCCGAAATTCATGCATGTTTGTTGTTTTATCTCCGAATCATCGATCGAGAAGGGTCAATCTTTTGTACTTATATTTCTACAATACATAGATTATATAGGGAAATAAAATGATGTTCCGTCCGCTGAGTGCAACTCGAAGAGTGTTTGTTCGTTTTCCATGACGCGTTGAATGACGTCCGCATTGTTCATGTGTTTTTCTGCGTGGACAAGCTGATAGATCTCTAAACACTTCAATCGTCAAACCAGAATATTGCGGCATAATCTGATTTATTACAAAATACAACTGTGGTGATGAAATTGATACCTTCGTTAGAAAATTCAAGGATTGCGATGATCAAGAAATAGGTTGATGAAGAACGAAGGCTTTGGGGTCGTACCGGAGGATTCATCCAGAAGTTCTCATACTTCCTGACATTTGGAAAATATATCCAATCCTGACGATAGATAAAAATCATTACAATTACAATATATTTCGTATACTAAAATATGAAAATATTGGAAATTACATTACATGTATTTAAGTACTTATCTTAATAGGTTTAAATCCACTGAGCTATGGTGGATTTTCTCAAAGGCAGAAACTCCTTTGGAATCTCAAGATCGACTAGAGAAGAGCCGATGGTTTTTGCCAAGCCTTCTTCGCTGAGGTACGGCCGAAAGCTGTTGAGCAGTAATCTCCAGAAATCCAAACTGCATACCTGTTGTTAAATATTAATTTCTTCGCTTGAAGAATATCCATCTTGGTTAAGCAGCAACAGCTCTGACTGGACCTCCTTTTCAAGTTGAGCTAACTTGTCTTCGCTAATTTTTTGAGCGCGTTTCCTTCCATGAAATCCTCTCACGACTCGCTGAACTTCCGTCGCTGCAAACTCGCTCATCATTTGTTCGTTAATTACTGCGCTTTGCTGTTTCACCGAAGTCTCTCTTCTGTCCAAGTAACCTCGAACTATCTTTTGCATTTCAGTCGCGGCAAAATTGGCTGTTTCTATCGTCTCTTGACCTGAGTGTTGCTGGCTTAGATTCAGTAGTATCTGGTTAT